>Ga0155468_1058_pt1 | contig 2309 bp, 2 predicted proteins | sample RifCSPhighO2_12_FD_107126 | JGI IMG/M metagenome (GOLD analysis project Ga0155468, IMG submission 107126) | Nitrospinae bacterium RIFCSPHIGHO2_12_FULL_39_42 | reverse complement strand
ATAAATGAATCTGGTGGAGTTGCTTTGCCTATAAAGACTGATATTTCTGATGAGAAGGAGGTTAATAATATGGTAGAAAAGGCTCTTAATAAATTTGGCAAGACAGATATTCTCATAAATAATGCAGGGCAGTTTTTGGAAAAGCCTATCTTAGATACTACTGTTGAAGACTGGGAGAAAATAATAGGTGCGAATTTAAAGGGAATGTTCCTCTGCACAAAGGCTGTGTTGAAAGGGATGATGGAGAGAAGGAGCGGGACAATTATAAATTTTTCATCAGTAGGCGGCAGGATTGGGCTAAGAGGGAAGGCTGTTTATTCGGCATCAAAGTTTGGTGTTGTAGGGTTTTCAAAGGCACTATCAAAGGAGCTAAAGCCCTATAATATAAAAGTCCATATTATTTACCCATACATGGTTGATTCCAATAATTCTATTGACTGGTCAAAGGAAAATCCCCTTAATATCAATAGTGTTGATGATATTGCAGATTTAGTAGTATATCTCGCCTCACTTCCTTTAAGGGTTGATATTGAGGATATTGCAGTGAAGCCATTCAGGAAAGGTTAACTTAACCCATTTTAAGGACGGCGCATTTCAAATATTCCGTTTCTCTCATTGATAATAATACAGGATGGTCAGGTGCCTGTCCCCTGAATTCAATTATCCTGAAATCTCTTTCAGAATCTGAGGCAGCCTGGATGAGCATATCCCTGAAGGTTTCCTTATCAATGTGGTAAGAACAGGAGCAGGTTATAAGTATTCCGCCATTTTTTAAAAGTTTCATTGCCTGGAGATTTATTTCTTTATAACCTTTCAATGCCTCTTTAACCTTGCCTGCACTTTTTACAAAGGCAGGCGGGTCAAGAATTATTGCATCAAATTTCTCTCCGACAGAAACAAGTCTCCGCAATTCATCAAAGACATCCACATTTTTGAATCTGCACCTTTCAGAAAATCCATTTATCTCTGCATTCCTCTTTGCCAATTTTATGGCATCGTCAGATGAGTCAAGACCGATTACCTCATCGGCACCGTTTCTTGCGGAATGGATAGACCATGCCCCTGAGTAGCAGAAACAATCAAGGACTCTGCCCCCTTTTTTAACATATTTTTTAATTACCTGTCTGTTCTCCCTCTGGTCAAAAAAGAACCCTGTCTTCTGCCCGTTTAAAATATCTACTTCAAATTTAACCCCATTTTCTCTGATAATAATATTATCTTTCAAATCGCCCTTTAAAATACCCTTATGTATCTTCAATCCCTCCAATTCCCTTACAGCCACATCGTTTCTCTCAATGATTCCGGCAGGATGGAAAACATCCTCCAGTGCATTCAATATAGTATCCTTTCGTATTTCCATACCCAGACTCAAGATTTGCACTATCAGGTAATCTTCGTATTTATCTACGATAAGCCCCGGAAGAAAGTCGCTTTCACCAAAGACCACCCTATATGAATTTGCATCAGGATACATTTCTTTTCTGTAAGACAAAGCCCTATTAATTCTATTGTAAAAAAAATTTGTATCTATATCCTCCTTTTTATAGGTAAGAATCCTAATGGCTATGAGTGATAAAGGATTAATATACCCCCGTCCCAGAAATTCACCTTTGTAAGAGTATAAATCTGCTATATCTCCTCCCTTGTATTTTTTTAATTTATCGGTAATTTCATTGGAAAAAATCCAGAGATGGCCGCTTCTTATCCTCTTATCTGCCCCCTTTTTTAATTTTATATCCTGTTGCATTTAGCCATGACTCATCCTTCAGATTTATATCGCTTACTTATTTTTAGAAACTCATCTTTTAGCTTCAAAAATGCGTCCACCACATCAGGGTCAAAATGCCTGCCCGAATCCTTAATAATAACTTCTATAGTGGCTTCATGACTCCATGCCTCTTTATAGACCCTTTTAGATATCAATGCATCATATACATCTGCTAAAGCCATTATACGGGCTGACAGAGGAATTTTGTCTCCTCCGAGTCCATAAGGATAACCTGTCCCATCAAGCTTTTCATGGTGATAGTATGCGATTACCTTCCCCATAGCGAGAAACGACACCCTTTTATTTCTGAGCCTATTTTCTGCCTCTGAAATGGCATCCCCGCCAATTTTTGAATGTTGTTTCATAATCTCAAATTCTTCTGATGTCAGTTTACCCGATTTAAGAAGTATGGAATCTGGTATCCCCACTTTCCCAATATCGTGAAGGAGGCTTGATTTATGTATTGAGTCTATATATTTTTTCACTACTGTCCCAACGTTGAAATGAACAAATGCTCTAACACATAGATAAATATGAGTTT
>Ga0155468_1041_pt1 | contig 6445 bp, 5 predicted proteins | sample RifCSPhighO2_12_FD_107126 | JGI IMG/M metagenome (GOLD analysis project Ga0155468, IMG submission 107126) | Nitrospinae bacterium RIFCSPHIGHO2_12_FULL_39_42 | reverse complement strand
TTTAATTGAGCCACCAAGTGGAAGTGGATCAAATCCGATTGAAAAACCAAATAACTCAAAAGGAGTACCGGGAGCAATACCTAATGCACTCAAAAGACCTGCATCTTTTATGTCTACTCCAGTAGCCATAATACCTATACCAGGAAAATAAGTTAAGCTTGTGAACGAACCCGACACCAATGTTGTTCCATCCGCTATACTAAGAGTAGGGATACCACCAACAATCTTGACCCAATTAGTTCCTCCCCCATCGTAAGCAAAGCTTAACAAGGCAGTAGAACCTGAGGCGCCAACCCCAGCCCCTGAAACGTCGTAGACTCCATCAGCAGTAGTCCCGACTGCAGTAAGTGTACCAATTAAAATACCCGTTCCTGTTATCGTCGGCCCTGGTGTTATTGTTCCTCCCATACCATCAATGCCTGTGCTGAAATCTATGATAGGCACAGCATGAACAGGAACAGCATAAAGCATTATAGCCAGCACTGCCATACAAGCTATAGACCTTACCATTAACCATTTTCCCAATATTTTTGATATCTTCATTTTTCTCCTTTTTTTCTTTAAAGTTTAATGCTTTTGCCTGATTATTGTTGCAACTGCCATGCCAGAATTATACAGCTTACCAAACCCATTGAAATATATGATTTTATCAGAAATACTCAATATGGATATTTTTCAATTTTATAAATTTGTAAAAAAAATGGACACTCAGGGCATTAATAAAGAAATCATATCTCAGGATTATACTAATACAACTCTTTGAAATAACTTGAGATTTGAACTAAAAGAAGGGTAAACTATTGCATGTAAAGAAAACTTACATATTTCTTAACAGGTCTTTCTTTAAAGATTAGTTTTTATTATTACAACTTCGTCTACTATGTCAAGCCAAAGTAGAAATGTTCTATTTTAATGGTTCTGTGAATAACGATTGTTTCATTTCTTCGTGATGATAACGGTTAGTACTCAGAAATGTGTAAGAGGCGGTTTTCCTATTGGATACACATTAAAGCCTATTTCATGGATTTTCCGATGGTCAAGGATGTTTCGTCCATCAAAGAGAAATGCGGGTTTTTCCATGTTCTCGTGAATTTTTTTATAGTCGAGTGTCTTAAATACTCCCCATTCTGTCACAATTGCGATGGCGTGCGCACCGTGTGCCGCCCTGTATGGGTCGATTTCAAACTCAACAAATTCACGAACGTCTCTTAGATCGTGTTCCGCATTTTGCAGCGCCCATGGATCGGTTATTATGACATGGGCGCGTTCTTCAACGAGTTTTCTGGCAACATAGATTGCAGGCGATTCGCGGGTGTCGCCTGTATTTGCTTTAAAGGCAAAGCCAAAAAGTGCAATTCGCTTATGCGCAATCGTATTGAACATTTCATGGAACATCTTCTGCACAAAACGTCCTTCCTGATACTCATTGATTTTAATGACGCTTTCCCAGTATTGAGCTACTTCGTGCAATCCGTAATATTCACAGATATAGACCAGATTGAGGATGTCTTTTTTGAAGCATGAGCCGCCAAATCCAACGCTTGCATTGAGGAATTTTGAGCCGATTCGTGAGTCCGTTCCAATTGCATAGGCAACCTTTGAAATATCAGCTTCGGTTTTTTCACAAAGGGCGGAGATGCTGTTGATGGATGAGATTCTCTGCGCAAGGAATGCGTTTGCCACAAGTTTTGAAAGTTCTGCGCTCCAGATGTCGCTGGTGATGATGCGATTTTTTGGAACCCAGTTGGCATAGATTTCAACTATTGCTTCCCTTGCCTTTCTTCCACGTTCTGTTTCCCTTGAACCAACGATAACACGGTCAGGATTCTCAAGGTCAGAGATAGCCGAACCCTCTGCCAGGAATTCCGGGTTTGACACAATGTCGAAGTTAATTCCCCTGCCGCTTGCGCTGAGTATGCATTCCATAGCCTCGGCAGTGCGAACGGGTAAAGTACTTTTCTCAACAATGATTTTGTCTGATTCTGACACGTGCAAAATGTTCCGTGCGGTTTTTTCCCAGAACTGCAAATCGGCAGTTCTACCAGCGCCAGCGCCGTAAGTCTTTATAGGTGTGTTTACTGAGACAAAGATAATATCGGCATTTTTGATATTTTCTTCGATATCAGTGGTGAAGAACAAGTTTTTCCCAAGAGTTTTTTTAACGACTTCCAGCAAGCCAGGTTCGTAAATAGGCAGATTATCCGTTTGCCATGCCTTGATCCTTTCGCCATTGATATCAGTTACGGTAACTTTATATTGAGGGCATTTGGCAGCGATCATTGCCATCGTGGGCCCGCCAACATAGCCAGCGCCGATACAGAGTATGTTTTTGATAAATTTTTTGTCAGACATATATTTCTTTAATTATAAATTTTTTAATAAAAATTATCCTATGCCCAGATAGGAGATTGCTTTTCATGGATAGAGTATAGACTTAAGAAGAAATGCTGTCAACTGAAACTTTTTGGATGTTAAAGTACTGAAACTTTTTGGATGTTAAAGTTCTGTAAAAATAGTCCCCTAAAGTCCAGATAAAAAATGAAATTTATATATGAAAAGAGATTAAAAGGGGGGGGTTAAAGAGGATTATGGTGAAATGGGAGATTCGGACATACAACGGCAATTCTCTTAACAGGTCTTTAGCTTCTTTCTCAATAAGCCCTTAATCTGATAATTGCAGTGTTTCTCTTAATTTATAATGAAGTTTCTGAACCTTCTTACGATCGCAAGTCCTGCCATGCCGCTACCGAGAAGGATAATCGTCATAGGCTCAGGCACCTGCTGGCTTGCGGCTGCAACATTCAGGACATGGAACTCAAAATTACCTGTATCATAGGAGTCGTCAGCACTTTGCCATAAACCGATCGGGATGGGAGTATCGCTATCATTCTCGAAGCCTCCGGCAAGCGTTGACCCATTCGCAAAGTTGTTATAGGGTGTTATGGAGACCTGATAACTGCCCGCATCCAATGTGACGGTATAATATGAGTCCCAATAACCGTAGTCATAGGAGATACTATTGGAGGATGTAGTGTCTTCAAGCTCCCCGTCATCCTGCTCGTAAATGAGATTGCCTGCGCTGCCCCATAGACCAAGTATGGGGTCAAATCCCCCGTCATCCCAAGAAGATGTAAAAAGGGTTACATCGCTTGAGCCGGCTGTGGTGAAGCTGAACATCATTACATCATTATGGTTTGAGATGGTGCCGCTGAAATCGAAGTCAAGAGCCTGAGCCGGCGCAGATATGAGCAGACCCACGCCTAATATTATAGGAGATAAATATCTTTTCATTCCATTCCATCCTTTTAAATATTGCCTTAATTGACAATAATTATAGATAGCAAGAGACATGCCAATTATAATGCAAGACACAACCCATTGATTCTATTAACTCTTTTTAATTACTCAAGAACCGGACTTATTGCCTGTGTAAAAAAGCTTTACAGCCATAATAGGCCGGCAGTCTCTATAATAAAATTTTTATAATATTATCAAATAGTTAAGAAATGTGGATGTTTATAAAATAAATTTACAATAGTGGATATCTTGATGGTAAAGGTGTTGTTGTATATGCTCATTTAACTATCCCTTTCTGGCCCTCTGGAAATAAACTTAAGGCCTGTTTCAACCTTCGTGCCTGACTCTTGTTTTTTTGTCCACACAGCCATTGCATTTGTGTGAATATCAATTTTTTCCACATTAATATCAATTATGTTTCCAACCAACAGGTGTTTCTTTTCATATGCATATGCTATCCTTGCACCACCTTTGGAAAAATCCATCAATGTCGCTGAACAATTTTCATTTCTAAAATGGAATACAAAATCTATTTCAGCAGGTATCCTTTCCTGCCATCTTTTTTCAGGTAATGCATGTCCGCAATAATTGCAAACGGGGAAACTTACCTCATCAGTTACATAAAAGACCTTATTACAATCAGGACATATTCTTATATCCATGTTATTTCTTATCCTAAATTTAAGTATAGGAATTTCAATCCTATACATGGATTACAAAGTCTCTTTAAATATATTGTGCAAATTATATACCACACACCCAACCTCTTGATTTTTCTTGTTATATAAAAATGGGGCAGTGATTAAGTATATGAAAGTGTAAAATTTTTCGTCATTTAAAAAGTGGAGATGGATAAGTTATAATAACACGAGTGTTAAATAACCTATTGTATCGTCTTAGACACTTCAGTTGAATAATCACTTTCATTTCCTATTTCATTATAAGCTGTTACAGTAAAATAATATGTTGTTTCTGCTGAAAGAGTTTTAACACCATATGTTGTAACATCTTTCCCAACCTCTATTGGTGTGGTGTAGCTGCCGGAGGATGTTCCGTAGTAAACCTTATATCCTGCTAAATCCTTTAGGTCTGTTCCATCTAAATTTTTTGTTGGTGCATCCCAGGTCAGGATTCCCAAAGTCGTGAAACTCCATGTCTTATCAGATGCCATTTTATTCCCTGCCACATCTTTAACACTTGTGGTGATGGTAGCAGTGTATGTGGTGCCGGAGGTTAAATTACTTGATGGTGTAAATGTGGCAGTTTTTGTATTGGTATCATAAGCTACTGTGCCTGTTGCCCCGTTATCTAATGTAAATGTTGATGCGGTAATTGTGGCAGCATCCATCGCCTCCCCGAAAGTTGCAGTTATTGATGTGCTTAAGGCTACACTTGTGGCATTATCTGATGGACTTGTGGACGAAACTGTAGGTGGTGTGGTATCAAGGGTAATAGAATCACTTGCTGATGAGGATACATTCCCTGCAGCATCTTTGAACCAGACATAAACAGTCTTTGTGCCATCTCCACTACTCAAGGTGAATGATACACTTGCTGAATAAAAGGTTGTGGATGTAATAGATGTCCAGCCTGTTGCTGATGCAGATGGTGTGGTTGAGGTTTCCGATGCGTAATAGCCTGTTACCCCTACAGCATCATCAGTTGCTGATAATGTTAATGTTACTGATGTTGATGTGGTATAACTTGCACCACTGTTTATGTTTAAAGAACCTGTGGGGGCTGTGATATCTATCGTCCATGTGTAACTCGCAGGTGTTGAATTTGTATTTCCTGCTAAATCAGTTGCCTTAATATCAAATTTGTGTGAACCTCCAGTAAGTCCTGTATAAGATTTTGGACTGGTGCATGCAGTATAACCGCTATTGTCTATCTGGCACTCAAATGTAGCTGTCTCTGTAGATGTAAAACTGAAATCTGCTGATATAGAGTTTGTTGGGTTTAATGGTTGACTTGTTATGGATATTTCAACTGCGGTGGTATCAATTGTCCATGTGTAACTCGCAGGTGTTGAATCTGTATTACCTGCTGAATCAATTGCCTTAACAGAAAAGCTGTGAGAGCCTTCAGTAAGTCCTGTATAAGATTTTGGACTTGTGCAGGATGTATAACCACCACTGTCCATCTGGCACTCAAATGTAGCTGTCTCTGTAGATGTAAAACTGAAATTTGCTGAAGTAGAGTTTGTTAGGTTTAATGGTTGACTTGTTATTGATGTATCAGGTGGTGTTGTATCAATTGTCCATGTGTAACTTGCAGGTGTTAAATTTGTATTGCCGGCAGCATCAGTTGCCTTAATATCGAATTTGTGTGAACCTTCTGTTAAATCAATATAATTTGCTGAACCGGTGCATATAGTATAACCGCTATTGTCTATCTGGCACTCAAATGTAGCTGTCTCTGTAGATGTAAAACTGAAATCTGCTGAAGTCAAGTTTGTTGGGTTTAATGGTTGACTTGTTATGGATATTTCAACATTTGCGGTGGTATCAATTGTCCATGTGTAACTCGCAGGTGTTTGGTCTGTATTGTTAGCAGCATCAGTTGCCTTAATCTCAAAGGTATGTGACCCTTCTGTTAAACTGGTATAGTTTTTTGGACTTGTGCAGGATGTATAACCACCACTGTCCATCTGGCACTCAAATGTAGAACCATCCTCTGTAGATGTAAAACTGAAATTTGCTGAAGTAGAGTTTGTTAGGTTTAATGGTTGACTTGTTATTGATGTATCAGGTGGTGTTGTATCCATGACTATTTTTTTAGCATCTTCTACACCACAGTTTGCTATTATTAATAGAAATGCTAATAAAAGGATGTAAACAGTAATTGATTTAAGAAGATTAACCATATTTTCTTTTTCTAAAGAGTTTTTTTAACATGATTTTATTTTAATATTTTTCAAAAAGCAAGATAATAAAAAAAACTAAAAAAAACCTTGCAAAATTATATTTTTTATGATAAAAAATATTAATCGTTTTTTCTTGAAATATGGCTTTTTAAGAATTATCATTATAACTGATTATCGGGAGAATAAGGTTAATGAGAATTTATATTGCCTTAAGCAATTGCGTGTTATCGGAGGGAGTTGGAAAACTACTTGAGGAAGAAAAGGATATAAAGATTATAGGTA
>Ga0155468_1015_pt1 | contig 8765 bp, 7 predicted proteins | sample RifCSPhighO2_12_FD_107126 | JGI IMG/M metagenome (GOLD analysis project Ga0155468, IMG submission 107126) | Nitrospinae bacterium RIFCSPHIGHO2_12_FULL_39_42 | reverse complement strand
TTTTATGTCCCATAAAATAAGCAATCGCAGAAAGAGACTTATTGACAAGGCAGCCAGATGGGTTGTAACTATTGGTGGTGCGGCTATAATTGCATGGCTTGCTGCTATTTTTATTTTTATATCAATAGAAGTCTATCCATTATTTGGCAAACCGAAAACAGGAGAAGTTTTTAGCTTTAAGATTGATGGAGATTTTCGTCCTGCTGCAATTGGGATGGATGGGTATCATGAGTCATCTTATATCATTGGTGATGATGGGAGGGTCTTTTTCTTTTCGCCTGCTGGAGGGCAGACTATCCTGAAGGGGCTGAATCGGCTAAACAATTTAAAGGATTCCAAAATCACTTCAGTCTCCCGCTCTGGCGATAACAGGGAACTTGCCTTTGGGACATCCGATGGGGGTATCTTAAGTGTAAAGATAAAATACAAAATTAATTATGATAGTAATAATAAAAGGATTATTGAGTCGGAAATAGAGGAGAATGATTTAATTCAGATTATCCCGGAGAAGACGCCGATAAAACTTGCTGCCTTTGGCAAAAAGGAATCGGATATTGCAACCGCTGTTTATACAGAAGACAGAAGATTTTTATTGTATGGGAGAAAGACCACTGAGTCTCTCCTTGACGGTGTAAAGACCGAGGATTTTCATGCCGACCTTTCTTCTTTTATAAATGATAAGATAACCTCACTTGCAATGGATGGTTTTCTTGAGAATCTCTATGCCGGGGCTGAATCCGGTAATATATACCATTTTGATATCAGGGAAAGGTCGTCTCCAAAGCTTATTAATACTGTTAAAGCGAGCATCAGCCCTATTACTGCCCTATCCTTTCTGCTTGGCGATGTCTCCCTTGTTGCCGGTGATGGACAGGGGGGGATAAATATCTGGTTCAGGGTAAGGGACGAAACTGCTGAAACAGGGTGGAGATTAAAAAAGATACATACTTTTAAATCACAGAACGGGGCGATAACCTCTATCTCCCCATCCATACGGGGAAAGGGCTTTCTGACTGCATCATTGGATGGAACGGTATATTCCCATTTTGCAACCTCCGAGCAGACGCGTTTCATTATACAGCACAGCAGCAAGCCGATTTATATGGTCTCATACTCGCCGAAAAATGACGGTCTCCTCTCCATTGACACTGAAAACATCCTCTATTATCAAACGATAAATGACCCGCACCCTGAGATTTCCCTTAAATCCCTCTTTGGCAGGGTCTGGTATGAAGGGTATGAAAAGGAAGAATATGTATGGCAGTCTACAGGTGGGACAGATGACTTTGAATCGAAATTCAGCCTTCTCCCCCTTATATATGGCACTTTAAAAGGGACAGTCTATGCGCTGTTGTTTGCCATACCTGTTGCTGTGCTTGGGGCAATTTATACATCCCTGTTTATGAAGCCGTGGTTAAAGGGGATTATAAAGCCTGTTATAGAGACTATGGCTGCACTCCCAAGCGTTATCCTTGGTTTTCTGGCAGGGCTCTGGCTCGCCCCTCTTGTGGAAAAGAGGATTCCTGCTATAATGCTGATGCTGATAGTGCTGCCGTTTTTATCAATACTCTCAAGCCTTCTGTATCGCTCCCTTCCGCCATCCTTAAAGAATAAATTCAACTCAGGGAATGAGTCTCTTTTGCTTATCCCTGTCTTTATTTTCGGGATGATTATCTGCTTATGGATGAATTACTATATAGAAAATCTTCTCTTTGCCGGGGATTTCAGAAACTGGTATTACAATACACTCGGGCTCAGATATGACCAGAGAAACGCACTTGTCGTTGGTTTTGCAATGGGATTCGCAGTCATTCCCATTATCTTTACAATCTCAGAGGACGCCTTATCCAATGTCCCCAAACATTTAATATCAGGCTCTCTGGCGCTCGGAGCTACATTATGGCAGACAGCCGTCAGGGTTGTCCTTGCCTCGGCAAGTCCGGGTATATTCTCTGCAATCATGATAGGCTTTGGACGGGCTGTCGGCGAGACTATGATTGTTTTAATGGCGACAGGAAATACCCCTATCATGGAGTGGAATATATTTAACGGATTTAGGACATTGTCAGCCAATATTGCAGTGGAGATACCGGAAGCGCCGGCAGGCGGCACACTCTACAGGGTGCTGTTCCTTGCCGCCCTCCTGCTGTTTATTATAACCTTTATGGTAAATACCGCAGCAGAGGTGGTAAGACAGAGACTGAAAAAGAGATATGCACAGATGTAAAAAAAATTAGCCACAGACTTACACAGACTTATGCACAGGAAATTATAAAATATATCCACAGATTTCACAGATTTTCACAGATTTAAAAAGAATGAGGTTTTAAAATCTGTGTCAATCTGTGGCTAATAATCTTTTTCTTTTGTTTTTTTATGAAAAAATTTATTAAAACAGGCGAGCCATTTATCTGGCTGACAGGCGGGGCAGTGGCAATAAGCATTATCATGATTGTTGCTATCCTGCTCCTTATAATGAAAAACGGGCTCGGTTTCTTCTGGCCATCGGATATAGCCCTATTAACGCTGAAAAATAACGAGAAGCTCCTCGGTCAGATTGTAAACAGAGAGGCGATACCGCAGCCAGGCGCAGAGCAGGGAACAATTCTAAAATACAGGATACAGCTTAAAATGGGCAACAGGGATATATACGGGCTCGATTTTAAATGGATTGATGTTGAGGATATAAAGGGCATTGACTATCCGGAAAACGCACTGTGCCTCGAAAGGCGCGAATGGGGGAATATGTATGGTTTTGTAAAAGAGCTGAAAATAGACGGGGCAGTTGTTTCAGTCGCAGATGGTAATATACGGTCTGCATTAAGCTCCTCTGTTGAAAAATACGGCGAGCTCCACAAAAGGATAGTCTTTGTGGCAAAAAAGGAGATCGGACAGATAAATTATGATATGGAGAGGCTCAGGCTTAAGATACGAAAGCTGGAGCTTGAATACGGAAAAGAAAATCCTGCTATAAAAGAAAGGATAGAGAATATTTCAAAGGAGATAGAAAGGGAGAAGGGGATGTATGAGAAAAAGTCTTTAGAGCTTGAAGAACTTTATAAGAAAAGCAGGGAGGCGGTTATTTTAATGTCAACTGCCGATGGAAAAGAAAAGGAGATACCTGTTTATAATGTTGTAAGGTCTTATATGCCGAATGATATGGGATATTTTAAAAAAACAGGAATTTACTTAAGCAGGTTATGGGAATTTGTCTCAGACGACCCGCGGGAGGCTAATACAGAGGGCGGAATATTCCCTGCAATATTCGGCACCGTTATGATGGTGATTATCATGAGTATTGCAGTTGTCCCCCTCGGAGTCCTTGCTGCCATATATCTGAACGAATATGCACGGCAGGGAACCCTTGTAAAAACAGTCCGCATAGCAGTGAATAATCTGGCAGGCGTCCCTTCAATAGTTTTTGGTGTCTTCGGCATCGGATTTTTTATATACTTTATCGGCGGAACCATTGACAAACTCTTTTTCCCTGAGATGCTCCCGGCACCCACTTATGGAACAGGAGGCATACTGTGGGCATCAATGACGCTTGCCCTTCTCACTGTTCCTGTGGTAATAGTTGCAACAGAAGAGGGGCTTTCCGCAGCTCCGAGAGAATGGAGGGAAGGGTCTTTTGCCCTTGGTGCAACGAAATTTGAGACAATCTGGAAGGTCATTCTGCCGAGTGCGGCGCCCGGTATAATGACAGGGCTTATCCTTGCAATGGCAAGGGCAGCAGGGGAGGTAGCGCCGCTGATGATTACAGGTGTTGTAAAGCTGGCTCCGTCTCTCCCACTCGACTGGAACTATCCCTTTTTGCACCTTGAGAGAAAATTTATGCACCTCGGTTTTCACATATACGATGTGGGATTTCAGTCTCCCAATGTTGAGGCTGCAAAACCGATGGTCTATACCACAACACTCCTCCTGATTGGAGTGGTTGTCCTTTTAAACATTTTTGCAATCCTTATAAGGAACAGGCTGAGAAAAAAATATGTCTCATCAACCTTTTAAAGGAAAGCAATGAGCAATGAGTGCTGAGCAATGAGTAAAAAAACTCGTTGCTCGTTGCTCGTTGCTCATTGCTTATTACTATGGATATTTCATTTAAGATTGAAAAAGTTAATGCCTTTTACAATAATACTGTAGCATTGAAGGATGTAAGCTTTGATATTCCTGAAAAATCTGTTACTGCCGTAATAGGTCCATCGGGCTGCGGAAAGAGCACCTTTATAAGATGCCTGAACAGGATGAACGACCTGATACTGGTGTTCAGACTTGAGGGCAGGATAATCTATAATGGAATGGATATATATTCGGAAGATGGGGATGTCATCGCCATAAGAAGACAGATAGGCATGGTCTTTCAGAAGCCGAATCCTTTTCCAAAGAGCATATATGAAAATACGGCTTACGGGGTCAGGATACAGGGTGTCAACAAAAAAGAGACTCTTGATGATGTTGTGGAAGCGAGCTTAAAAAAGGCAGCTTTGTGGGATGAGGTAAAGGACAGATTGCATGATTCAGCCTTTTCCCTTTCAGGCGGACAGCAGCAGAGGCTCTGCATTGCAAGGGCCCTCGCTGTAGAGCCGAAGGTCATACTATTTGATGAGCCGTGCTCAGCCCTCGACCCGATTGCAGCGGCAAAGATAGAGGACTTGATTACCGAATTAAAAAAAGATTATACTGTGGTAATTGTAACGCACAATATGCAGCAGGCTGCCAGGGTATCGGAATACACAGGCTTCTTTATGCTCGGCGAGCTGATTGAGTTTGATAATACTCAAAAAATATTTACAGCCCCGTCAAATAAAATGACGGAAGATTATATAACGGGAAGGTTTGGATAAGCTATTAACTAACGACTGACAACCTACAACTTACAACTTATAAGTGTTGTTAGTGGTTAGTTGTAAGTTTAAAATAAAGGGGAGGTTTTGCATGACACGAGAGGCATATCATAAGGCATTGCAGGAGCTTGAAGATGAATTGCTTAATATGGGTGAGATGGCAATAAATGCTATAAAGGGTTCTGTGGAATCACTAAAGAAGAGAGATATAGAGGCATCAAAAGAGATAATAAAGAATGACCTTTTGATAAATAAAAAGAGATTTGAAATAGAAGAAAGGTGTCTGCTTCTGATAGCAACTCAGCAGCCGATGGCTGTAGATTTAAGGACAATTGCTGCCATATTAAGCATTATTACAGATATTGAGAGAATTGCCGACCATGCCGAAGGAATTGCCAAGATAAATGTAATGATAGGAAAAGAACAACTGGTAAAACCACTGATAGATGTGCCGAAGATGGCTGATAAAGGACTATTGATGCTGGATAGATGTCTCAAGGCATTTATAACCAGGGATGCAGATACTGCCAGGGCGATATGTGATGAAGATAATGAGGTGGATAGCCTTTATGACCATATATATAGGGAATTACTGTTTTTAATGATAGAAAATCCCAAGATTATTGAAGGGGCTACTTATCTTATATGGGTTGCACATAATCTTGAAAGGATTGCAGACAGGGTTACAAATATAGCAGAGAGGGTTGTCTTTATGGTTACAGGGAGGATGGAAGAAATTAATGTATCTAAATATTAAACCAGTGAAAAGTTATAAACTTGAAACTTTATTATTATGTTTCTTGACATTATAAAGGCAATCATTCTTGGGATTGTTGAAGGTGTAACGGAATTTTTGCCTGTATCTTCAACAGGACACTTGATTTTAACAGGTAATCTGCTTTCCTTCACAGGTGAGAGGGCAAAGGTTTTTGAGATATTTATCCAGCTTGGCGCCATACTTTCGGTAGTATGGCTATATCGGAAAAAACTCCTTTCCGTAATCACCAATATTGGAACTGAAAAGGCAAATAGATTTCTGGGTAATCTCTTTCTTGCATTTCTCCCTGCTGCGGTAGTTGGCCTGATGACACATGTTTTAATAAAGAAATACCTTTTTAATTCTGCTACGGTTGCAATGGCGTTAATTCTCGGTGGTGTCCTCATATTGGTTATTGAGAGGATTGTAAAGGATGCCAGGATATTTGAAGTTGATAATATTACTCCGCTATTAGCACTTGGAGTTGGCATTGCCCAGATGCTCTCGCTTTTTCCGGGTGTATCAAGGTCTGCGGCTACAATAATGGGTGGTTTGGTCATTGGATTTGACAGGAAGACAGCAACGGAATTCTCTTTTTTCCTTGCGATACCAACCATGTTTGCCGCTACATTCTATGACCTCTTTAAAGGTATTGGATATCTCTCAATAACTGACTTTCCTGTTTTTGCAACAGGCTTCATCATCTCTTTTCTCTCAGCAATACTTGTTATAAAGGCATTTCTTGGATTTGTAACACGACACAACTTTATAGTATTTGCATACTACCGTATTCTTTTTGGTATACTTGTTTTCCAAATCCCGCTTTAGCGGGATTTTAAACCGTCCAGCACATCTATTTATTTACCCTATCTCAGACCTGTCCAGTTCATTCCTGATATTTTCCGAATAGATATTTAGAGAAACAGCAGATGTCATTATTTCACCAAGCCACTCCTCTACCTCATCCTCTGTAAAATCCCCCTGCTCAAGTTTATTTGCGAGGTCTATAAATACTTCGCATTCCTTCTTTAAGCCTTTAATAAGTCCGTTCAGATTTTCGCTGATTGCTTTTTCATCACTCAACCGTCCCCCCCCCTTTTTTTCGCAGATACAAAAATATTTATACATTTTTTTACCTTCACGGTCAAATTAAATTCTTTCATTCTATAAATACTTGTGCTATAAATTTAACCGTTGTTATCATAAATTAAGCAATTTTATTAGGGTGAGGGTGCAATGGCAAAAGAAAAAATTCCTTATATAAAAGTTAAGCCGCCGGGTAAAAAGGCTTCTGAATGGGTCAAGAAGGATAGTCAGTATGTATCTAAGTCCTACACAAGGACATATCCATTGGTTGTTGAGAGGGCATACGGGATGACAGTTGAGGATGTGGATGGGAATAGATACCTTGACTTTACAGCAGGTATAGCCACATGCTCTACAGGACACTGTCATCCGAGGATAGTTGATGCCATAACGAGGCAGGCAAATAAATTAATACATATGTCAGGGACAGACTTTTATTATACCTCCCAGATTAAACTTGCAGAGAAACTTTCAAAAATAACACCCGGTAAAAAAGGAAAGAGGGTATTCTTTGGTAATTCAGGGGCAGAGGCAATAGAGGCATCATTTAAACTTGCACGATTTCATACAAAGAGGACTCTCGTAATTGCCTTTTATGGGGCATTTCACGGAAGGACAATGGGTGCACTTTCACTGACTGCAAGTAAAGTAGTCCAAAGGAGGGGTTTTAGACCACTGATTCCCGGTGTAAGCCATGTCCCCTATGCTTACTGCTATCGCTGTCCCCATCATCTCGCATATCCTGACTGCAATATCCAGTGTGTAGAATGGATAGAGGATGTCCTATTCAGAACTACTATACCTCCTGAAGAAGTGGCAGCAATAATAGTTGAACCTATACAGGGTGAAGGAGGCTATGTTGTCCCTCCAAAGGAGTTTCACCAGCATCTCTTCAAGCTTGCAAAAAAATATGGCATCCTTTATGTTGCCGACGAGGTTCAGTCAGGAATGGGAAGGACAGGAAAATTGCTGGCATCAGAGCATTTTGGTGTAATACCTGATATTGTGGCAATTGCAAAGGGTATAGCCTCAGGCTTGCCATTGGGTATAACAATAGCATCATCAGAGATTATGGACTGGAGTCCCGGCTCTCATGCAAGCACATTTGGAGGCAATCCTGTTTCATGTGAGGCAGCACTTGAGACAATAAAACTCCTTGAAGAAAGCTTAATAGAAAATGCAAGGGTGGTCGGTAATTTTATACTCAAAAAACTTGATAACATGAAAAAGAAATATGAAATTATAGGTGATGTCAGGGGAAAGGGTCTGATGATAGGTGTAGAATTAGTAAAAGATAAAGTGACAAAACAGAGGGCTGAAAAGGAGAGAGGGGAGATAATAAATAAATGTTTTCAAAAAGGCTTACTCCTCCTCGGCTGTGGTCCTAATTCCATAAGATTCATGCCTCCATTGATTGTAACAAAAAAAGATGCAGACACCGCCCTATCTATTTTTGAAGATGTTGTAAGAAATTATAAATAATAAAGCGTCAGACTGTCTATGACCACTGACTTATCATTTATAACGAATGAAAAAAATCAAAGCCTGAAAGACAGGTTTGAAGTCCTGATAAAAGACACCTCTTTTTTTGACTGTCTTGCAGGATATTTCTATACAAACATATTTATGGAAAAAATAGGCCAAAAGCTAATATGAAAAACTTTATAACAAACAGCAGCGCTGAAAACCTAAAAAAACGCTTAATAGAATTGATTCAAAAAAGTGATGGATTAAAATTTTTGGTAGGTTTTTTCTATTTTTCAGGAATAAGAGAATTATATGAAGGATTAAAAGAAAAACCAGACATAAACATCAAGGTGCTGGTAGGTTTAAATGTTGATAGAACAAATTTTGGTCTCCTTGAGTTTGCCGATAAGGACACCCATCTGTCAGACGAAGAAAGATGTTATAAGTTTCTGCAATCGGTTAAAAAATCTCTCAACTCGGAAGATTTTGACACACAGGAATTTTATCGGCAGGTTAGGTATTTTATTAAACTCATCGGCGAAGGCAGACTGATAATCCGCAAGACATACAATCCAAACCACGCCAAGATTTATCTGTTCAAATTAGAG
>Ga0155468_1090_pt1 | contig 13426 bp, 19 predicted proteins | sample RifCSPhighO2_12_FD_107126 | JGI IMG/M metagenome (GOLD analysis project Ga0155468, IMG submission 107126) | Nitrospinae bacterium RIFCSPHIGHO2_12_FULL_39_42 | reverse complement strand
TAGGGCTTGCTATTCTGAACTGGGGGAGTGAGGAACAAAAGGAGAAATATCTCCCTCGGTTATGTAAAGGTGAAATACTCGGCTGTTTTGCTTTAACAGAGCCAGGGGCGGGGAGTGATGCTTCTAATCTGTCAATGACCGCGGCTTTTACTGACAAGGGATGGGTGCTTAACGGGACAAAGACATGGATAAGTAATGGTGGTATAGCTGATATTTCAATTGTCTTTGCACAGACTGACAAAAGTAAAAAGCATGAGGGAATTGCTGCCTTCATTGTGGAAAAGGGGACACATGGATTTACAACGAAGGAGATAAAGGGGAAACTTGGCTTAAGGGCATCCAATACTGCCGAGCTTATCTTTGAAGACTGCATGATTCCAAAGGATGCCCTGCTTGGTAAGGTAGGAGATGGTTTTAAGGTAGCAATGAGTGCCCTTGATAATGGCAGATATGGTGTTGCCTCCGGATGTGTCGGGATTATTCAGGGTTGTATAGATGCGTGTGTGAAATATGCAAAAGAGAGACATCAATTTGGAAAGCCAATAGGTAGCTTCCAGTTGATACAGGAAAAGATAGCGAGGATGGTGGTAGATTGTGATGCCTCAAGACTACTCGTATACAGGGCAGGGGGTTTGAAAAATAAGGGAATAAAAAATACTTTTGAGACATCAATTGCAAAATATTTTGCAAGTGAGTCTGCGGTAAGGGCTGCTACAGATGCGATACAGATATTTGGTGCCTATGGTTGCTCCAACGAGTATCCTGTGGAGAGATATTTAAGGGATGCAAAGGTGGCTACTATTTATGAAGGGACATCGGAGATACAGAAACTAATAATAGGTTATCACACACTTGGAATAAAGGCATTCGGCTGAGCCTTACAATCTCCCTGACCTAAGAATTGATATTGCAAGCCACAATCCTAAAAAAAGGGCTATAATATAGCCTATTACACCGAGCATGGGAAAACCTAACAGGAGAGGCTCCTTGCCTGAGAGCATTATTACTGATGAACCGACTACAATAGCAGATATAATGAGGGCAAAGGCAAGGCGGTTGCTTGATTTGTCCATATCCCTTATAAACCTGTCAAGTCCACTGTGGACAAACTCAATCTTAAGTTTATCCTTCATGACCTTTTTCAAGACATAGCTGAATTGCCCGGGTATTTCTTTAACAATTTCGCCTAAATCACTTAATGTCCTGTAAGCCTTTGTCATCTGATATGTTGGACTCAGCCTCTTTTTTATCAACTCAGTCGCAAACGGTTTCGCCTCCTCAAGAATCATAATATCAGGGTCAAGTGCCCTTGCAAGCCCCTCAATTGTGAGAAGGGTCTTGCCGAGGAGGATGAGGTCATTTGGAACCCTCGCCTTATAGTGAACTGCTATTTGAAATATGTCACTCATAACTTTTCCTGCCTGAATCTGTTTTAATGCCTTGCCATAATAGGGGTCCATCAGGTCACGCAGGTCATTTTTAAATGCCTTTATGTCCACATCCTCGGTTAGAAATCCAAGCCTGATATATTCATGAATAAGCCTGTCATAATCAAGTTCAATAATAGAAAGGAATGTATTTGCAAGGCTCTCCGCCATATCATCATCAATATTACCGACTATGCCAAAATCTACAATCCCTATTCTACCCCCCTCCATTATTAAAAAATTTCCGGGATGGGGGTCGGCGTGAAACAGACCAAATTCAAGTATCTGTTTTAAAAATGCGTTGACACCATTTTTTGCAATCAGCTTTTTGTCATAACCTGCCTCTTCTATCTTTTTTATCTCATGGATTGGAATTCCATCTATCCTCTCCATAGTTAAAATATCATTGGTGGTATAACTCCAGAAGACCATGGGTATATAGACCGTATTATCACCCTCAAAATATCTTTTGAATTTTGTTGCGTTACTCCCCTCAAGGTTAAAGTTAAGTTCCCTTCTGACTGTCCTTGAAAATTCCTCAACTACCCCTGTGGGATTGTAAAGCTTGCCATGGGGGAGATATCTTTCAACGAGATTTGCAAGATAGAAGAGTATGCTTATATCGGATTCCAGAATCTGTCTCAAGCCGGGACGCTGAACTTTTACAATTACTTTTTCTCCGGTGAGGAGTGTGGCATTATGAACCTGTGCAATTGATGCGGCCGCTGTCGGAGTATCATCAAAGGAAGAAAATATCTCATTTATAGGGATACGAAGTTCCTTTTCTACATGTCTCTTTGCCTCTGATGCAGAAAATGGGGGGACTTTATCCTGAAATTTCTTGAATTCATCGGCAATGTCCTGAGGGACTAAGTCAGGTCTTGAAGATAAGACCTGCCCAAGTTTTATAAATGTTGGTCCCAATTCTTCAAAGGCAAGGCGGAGTCTTTCGGGCAGTGTATGAACCTCTTTTTCTAATTCATATTTCTTAAAGGTTACAATTCTCTTTCCGAGGGATATGTAATGCTGGAGGTTCAACTGGTCAACTAAAGACCCGAATCCATGCTTGATTAGGACATTGGCTATATTCCTCAAACGTTGGATGTTCTGATATGTCCTTTTTGCTCTGGGAAATACCATAATTATTCTTTTTCAACCTTTTTCTTTAACTGCTCAATCTTCTTCTCTAAGTTCTTCACTGCAGCATTAAGGTCTTTCTTTTGAACAAGGTCTACCTTCTGAAGGGCTCCCCTTATCCCCTCCTGTACTTTTTTCTCTATCTCAGTTCGAGATTTCCCTGCCTTTTTTAATATCTCATCAATAAGTTTAGCCCCCTCGCTCTTTTTAATCTCACCCCTTTTTACCAAATCATCAACCAGTTCCCGTATCTTACTCTCGGACAGGTCTATTGCCCCCAAACCTAAAGCTACAGCCTTTTTTAATAATTCAAACACACAATCACCCCCCTTCATTATTCATTCTTTTTATGTTGCATATAGAAGACAAGTGCAATGAGGATAGCAGCAATTGAAACGCCGAACATCAATGTCTCTTTTGCATCCTTCCACTCCACAAGATGTTCAAGGAATGTAACTGCAAGTATAAGTATGATTACATTTGCAAGTTTCTCCTTTAATCCATCAAGGTTTTTTATCACGAGCCATTCAGGGACATTGATTTCTCCGAAGAATAGCTCGTAGATGGCAATGGAGAATATGTAGAGGACAATGGCAAGAAGGAGAGAATCCAGGGAAGCAATCATCTGAACACCTGAGTGCCCTCCTTCATGGGTAATCAATCCTGCGATTAGACTTACCACATTGGTAATCATCCTCGTTGTCCCCCAGACAAAGGTAGCCGCAGATGCGAGGAATGTAGAGACAACCGCCAGCAAAATTATGTATTTACCTTTTTCTAAGATAAATTTGAGCATTATTGTAATCCTTTCCGGAAGTCAGAGCCTATTAGCAGATACAATATTTGTATTGATAAACTCACTATCATATAGCGTCCTTTCTATTTCTATTGATTTTTTTATATCAGAATCTCATTCATGTCCGTTGTAATTTTTTCAGATGTTTTCTTTTATATTCCACTTTTGACTCAAAAATCTGCATCTGAATTGCTGAATTTAATTTTTCCGTAACCGAATAATTTTTGCCTGTATTTTTAATTCTTTCTTTAGCTATTTCAATATATTCCTCATTAATATCAATACCAATAAATTTTCTCCCTAATTTTTTTGCGGCAACCAAAGTTGTCCCGCTGCCGGCAAATGGGTCTAACACAATTGCATCTTCCGAATAAGTAGTCAATTTTATAATATATTCACACAAACTTACCGGCTTCACAGTTTTGTGGGTATTAAGTTCTCCCTTTTCTTTTTTATCAGGCTTTGAAATCAGGAAACACCTATCAATAACTTCGCTGATTTTATTGGTTGAAACCACATTTGCAGGAAACATATTGTCGCCAATTTGCACATTGGTATTCAATAAACCCACATTATATTTTTTGAAATTTTTAAGGAACGTTCCTTCGGTTTCTTTTTGTGCCATTACAATTGGCTCAAAGCACGATTTGATTTGCGGTGTTTTCCAGCCGGCTAATTGATTTTTCAAAATTTCTTTTGACTTTTTATCCTCATTTAATTTTTCAATAAAATGATTTAGGCTCATCGCCTTTGGCTGGTTCTGTGTGTAAAGCCAGATGAAGCAATCTCTAATCAAAAATCCGGCATCATCTATTGCAGACACCATCCTATGATATAGTCGCGGACTTGAAAATGAAAAGAAAAATCCTCCGGGTTTTAAAACCCTGATAATTTCTTTTGAAACTTGGTAATACCAATCATAAAATTTTTTCCCTTGCTCTTTGTCAAATTTCATCCCCGGTGGCAAGGACTTTATTGTATGACAATAATCGGTAATTAGGGCAACTTTTTTTACATCCCAGCCATTATCCATTTTATCAAGAAAATAAGGCGGGTCAGTCAATACCAAATCAATACTCTTGCTTTTTAACTCTGAAATCCTTTGCAAGGCATCGCCTTGAATTATTTTATTTAGAAATTCACCATTCATTTGGATTTGCCCCTTCAAATTCTTTATATAAAATTTTGTAAATTTTTCTTTTTACATCATTTTTACATTTTTTAACTATTGATGGATTTGCAATACCTCTAATTCTGCCTCTTTCGTCAAATACCCAGAAATCCCTGTAAGCACGATTACATTTTTGACATTGAGGAAAAATATTTCCTTCTTCTAATGGCTTAAAAGGGTCAATGTGTGATTTTTGTAATTTTGCAACTGTATTCGGATAATGCAAATTTCTTTTACCTTCCTCTGAACCGCATGTGGCACATCGGTTTCCATATTGTTTTTTAATGTCTCCCCATTCTCCAGTTGTTGTTTCAATTCTATGTCCCTTAAAATGCGGATAAGGTCTTTCAAGTGTTATTAAGCGATATTCTCCCAATTTTCGAACATGCACATTATCTCTACCCCCGGCAGAAATAAACCAACCTTTTTGAGCACCCAAATGTCTTGCTTGTTGAACATCATTTGTATCAGGATAAAAATTTCTGATAAACACTGTTAAATCATGTTTAGTAGCTACAACCGTATTTGGATAAAATCTTGCAAGATAAACAAGAACAAGTGCATCCTTTACATATTCTCCTTTTGAATTTTTTAATTGAGGCAGCTTAACCCCGTGTTTCTTTAAATACTTCTCGTGATAATCTTTAACGATTTCATAAACTTCATTTATTTCTTTTTCCGTCATCATAGTTTTCATGATTAGTTAAGTTTCATTTCAGAAAAATATTGTTAAAATTCGTCTGGAATAGAATTTATAACATATTAATCTTATGTGCAAGACAGCCTGCACCGAAACCATTGTCAATATTAACCACTGCTACCCCCGCAGCACAGCTATTCAACATTGATAGGAGCGCTGATATTCCCCCGAAGCTTGCACCATAGCCGATGCTTGTAGGGACTGCTATTACAGGCTTATCAACCAGTCCCCCCACCACACTTGCAAGGGCGCCGTCCATGCCTGCCGCCACTACAACCACCCTCGCAGCCATAAACTTCTCTCTTTTATCTAAAAGCCTGTGTATGCCTGCTACGCCCACATCATACACCCTCTCCACCTTGCTCCCCATGATTTCTGCAGTAACTGCAGCTTCCTCTCCTACAGGTATATCGGATGTCCCAGCAGTAGCCACCAGCACCATTCCCTCAAGTTTCTTTTCCTTATTTCTTATAACAATAGTCCTTGCATCTTTATTATACTCCGCCCTTTCATCAATCTTTTTAATTTTTCCGAATATCTCTGGTGCAGCCCTTGTAGCCAGTATATCAGAATCTTTTTTGAGCATCCTCTTTATTATCGCTGTTATCTGCTGAATTGATTTCCCTTCGCAATATATGACCTCAGGAAATCCCTGCCTCAATTCCCTATGGTGGTCCACATGGGCAAAGCCTATATCCTCATAAGGCAGGTGTTTGAGCATCTCTATCGCCTTATTTGGATGGACTTTTCTATTATATATTTCGTTTACTAATTTTTTTAAATTTGAGCGAATCATTTTATTTTTGTCCTTTATTAATCAATTATACGGAGATATGCCTTATCAAGATTGCTTTCTGGCATTTTTAAAGGTTTTCCCCAATGAGGCAGGATGGTGGTCAGAAAAGTTCAATTCCATTGCCACCTGTGATAATAGAAGCATCTCTAATATACGTACCGATTTTTCATAGGTAAGGGAAGATAAAAATCTCTGACGCTCCTTCTTTTGTGAGTTTAAATATGAGCGTGGATTTTTAATCATGGTTCTTATTGTATTGTTTTTAGCTGAACTTTACAACAGCAAGTTAGTTATAAAAAGTTAGTTATAAAATAAAAGCATATTTGACAAAATTAGCTTCTTCATCGCTCTCTTCCTTTCCCTGCCCGCAATGAGCAGATAACGTTTCCGTTATCGGTATCAAGCGACGTTTTAATGTCGCTTATACCGTATTATCTGCCGGTGCGGACAATTTTATTGAACTGCTGCTTTTTGCCAATATTTGCTTCTTATTGCCCTTAAAACATGAAGTTCATACATCATCTTATCTTTAGGGAATTCAGTCTTTACCTCTTTTTCTATCTTTTTCAAAATTGAGTCAGGCAGATTCATGTCTCTGGCAACCTTTTCATAATCAAAATATTCTATCTTCTTCATGTCATCTCCTTATAATTCTTGAGGTGAGATAATTTCTATCTCTTTATAGCCCTCTAAGATATTAACCAGATTTACGGTTTTTCTCGTCTTAACCTTAACCAAGTATTTAAAATTCCATGAAACAACATCTTTTTTCATCTTGACCTCTTTAACTCCTTTCTACTAATTTTAGCATGTTATCTGCATCTGTGGACAAAAACTTTTTTGAAAATAAATTTTGATGATTTGATCCTAATTCCTTGCATTTATTTCAAGACCTGACACGGTGACTTTTAATGGGTGACCCTTTTTGTCTTTTCAATCCGTTGACTTTAAGCATAGTTCATTCCAACCTTTCTGTATGTATTTAAAAATCAAGAGGACTCTTCGCCTCTTTCACCGTTCTGCTTGGCACACAGTGGGTATAGATCATTGTCGTCCTTACATCGCTGTGTCCAAGCAACTCCTGTATAGTGCGGATGTCGTAATTGGCCTGAAGCAGGTGCGTGGCAAAAGAGTGGCGAAAGGTGTGGGAGGTGACGTGTTTCGTGAGTTTTGCCCTCCGGACAGCATTGTAAAGAGCTTCCTGGACATGCTTTTCATGCACATGATAACGCCGATGTTCCTTCGTTTCCACCACGAATGTCAATGACTGCTGCGGAAAAAACCATTGCCAGATGAAATCCCTCGCGGCTTTCGGATATTTCTTTTCGAGTTGATCTTCGAGAAACACGCCCGCATAACCCGCGGCAAGATCCTTATCGTGAAGTATTTTTATTGCCTCAAACTGTGCCATTAACTCCGTCATAATTGTCTGTGGAATTGGCACTGTCCGGTCTTTACTGCCCTTCCCATGGAGCGTAAGGATTCCGGCGTCGAAATTGAAATTCTTCACCCGCAGTTTCACACATTCGAATAGACGAAGCCCGCAGCCGTACAACAGTTTGACCGCAAGATTGTAGGGATGCCTCAGATGTTTCAAGACAGTGTCTATTTCCTTTCGGGAAAGGACAACCGGGATATACTTCGATTTCTTTGCACGTGGAATGTCTTTGTGATCGCCGAAATCTTTCTTCAGAATATGGCGGAACAAAAACAACAAAGCGTTGAACGCCTGGTTCTGCGTTGATGCTGCAACCTTGCAGTTAACCGCAAGATAGGTGAGATATGATTTGACATCTGTTGCTGACAATTCGTCAGGTGACTTGTTTTTCAGGTAGCTCTGAAACTTGCGGCTCCAATCCGCATAGGTTTTAAGCGTTTTCCGGGAATAGTGCCGCATCTTAATCTCCGCCGCCAGATTGCCTATGATTTGTCCCAATGTGGAGATCCGGATTTCGCCATGCAGCGCCATTCATTAAAACGTTTGCCCGCCAATGGGGGCGGAACAGAAGCTTGCCCGATATCGCTACTATCGGGGGGCTGTGATGATGATCGCGGTGTCGCCTCATCCCTCGATAAGGTATTGGAAATCAAGATAATACCGCAGCCACTTCCTGTAATCCGCATGGAGGGTGACAGGTACTGCCCGTTTCTTAAGGACGGCAGAATATTGTTCCCAAATATCAGCTGGAATTAATTGCATAGGCGACTGACACGCTGGGACTAACATTCAATTTTGCATATTAGTCCCTGAGAAAGTATAGTAAAATTAATCAGATAACGTCAAGCTATTTTTTTTTATTGACCACATGTTCAAAGTTATGCTACCGTTCAGATAATAACTGGTTCTCCCTTCGCTTCGCTCAGGGAGAACGCGGGGCTGAGCCGGTGCCCCTTCCCTCCGCTTCGCTACGGGAGAACCAGGGGCACGAAACCGACCGCTTCGCGGCGGCTCAGCCCCGCGTTGGGCGTCTCATCAATCACCATCACCGTGCTTACCAAGGAGGAATCATGGCTAGAAGAATCTTCTACAGCTTTCACTACAAGCCAAACAGCTGGTGCGCTTCACAAGTTCGAAACATTGGCGTTGTCGAAGGGAACCAACCAACCACAGACAACGACTGGGAAACCATCACGGGCGGCGGTGACAAGGTAATACAGAAGTGGATTGATGATCAACTGAACGGGCGCTCCTGCACGGTTGTGCTCATCGGGAAGGACACGGCCAAGCGCAAGTGGATTGACTACGAAATTCATACATCGTGGAACAACGGCAGGGGCGTTGTTGGCATCTACATCCACAACCTCAAAGACTCGGGCAAGAACCAAACGACCAAAGGCGCAAATCCTTTCTCCCATATCACAATGAAGCGCGACGGAAAGTCACTGTCGTCAATCGTGAAGGCGTATGACCCGCCGTACACGGACAGTGCGCAAGTCTACAACTACATCAACGAGAACTTGAGCGGTTGGATCGAAGAAGCAGTCAAGATTCGCGCCGGGTACTGAGCTATGACGACAGAGCCACGATTCAAGGAGAACTCTCAAGCGGTGCAGTCGCACCTCACCATCCTGCAGGCGGTCATTCAGCGAATGGCGAACAACAGCTCGTCCTCAAAAGCTTGGTGTATCACGCTAGTTTCCGCAATCCTCGTCATCGTGGCTGACAAGGGCAAGCCACAGTACGCATGGATCGCGGTTATCCCGACGCTGCTCTTCTTTGTTCTTGATGCCTACTACTTGTCATTGGAGAAGGGCTTTCGGAATGCATACAACAGCTTTATTAACAAACTACACAGTGAAGTACTGTCTGCCGCCGATCTTTTTGTTGTTGTTCCACAAGGCGGAATGTTCGGCCTCTTTGCCAGATCGATTTTCTCATTTTCAGTTTGGCCGTTTTACGCAACGCTTCTCGGAATGATCTATGCAGCCAAAGCATTCGTCATCTAAGACGCCGACGAATATAATGAGTGCCAATCAGAATTTACGGTGGTGACGTAGTGGCAAATAACTTCAAAAGTGACGACAGTTTCCTACGAAAACTCGCGGTCGGTGCCGCAGGCACGAATGCAACCATTGACCGGCTGAAGGCAATGGGATTCAACCCCATAGAACTTGAGCGGGGTTCCACTGGGTTCGAAATCTGGAAGAAAATAAAAATCAAGCGCGTCCGGGTTCCTGATATTTTATGCTTGAACACTGGCTTACGATTCGAATCCCGTGGCAAGACAAAGCTTGAGATATCAATGTCACATTCCCTCAATGACCCGAAGCGGGCGTGGGATGCTGGCATGCGTGACGACGACCTTGTTTCAATCGTCGTATTCGAGCAAAACGACGATTCTCCGATAGATCTGAAACAAATTTCACCTGTTCACTTCGTCAGTGTCAAAGAAATGCGGCAAGCATTCGCTGCAGGACAGGTATCCATCACTCAGCCGAAAGGGGTTGAGGAAGGATCAGAAATACGGGTGATGTGGACGTGTGCTGCCGCCAACCAGCAATCAGTTGTTACGGCAGTGGAACCCGGTAGGATCAGCCTTACCCCCATCACAGAGGCACGGAAACAATCTATTCAATTGAGTCGGAGCAAAGGCAAGATAACCTTGCTGCCACAGGTCAACACTGGTGATACTGTTGAGGCCAATCAGATTGTGGCTGCGGTCGTTCCGGTTAACACAAAACTCCAGTGCCCCACGTCAGTTAGCGAAGCCTACTTCATAGACAAGCTCGCAAGCGTCAACTTAAGCGAGCGGTACGCTGCCGCAAAAGCGTTGAGGTACAGAGGCTATACCACTGCCAAGCCGGTGCTCGTAGCAAGAATGATCGATGCCGACGAGGATATTTATGTCCAGCTTGAGGCTGCGGCTGCGCTTGCGGCAAATGACGACCCGAACGCCTGGGGGTTCATAGAAAACAAGCTGCGCAGTCCGGTCATAACGGTTCCCCTTGAAACGCAGCTTGAAACGGTCATTGTCGCATCCGAAATACCCAAGAGCCGGAGCGAACAGTTGCTGATTGAAGTGCTGCGGGACTCTCAACGTGACGACGAACTGCGTGCGGGAGCAGCATGGGCACTTGGTCAATTCGCTTCCGCAACATCAGCGACTGCACTTGTAGATACATTCAACTCAAGCCCCTTGGAGATCAGGGTTGAAGCAGCGCGCGCCCTTTTGCGGATTGCTGAGCCACAAATTCCTCACTTGACTGATCTCCTGAGAAACGGTGACCCTGCCAAGCGCGACGGCCTTTCGTGGGTGCTTGCTCGAACTGGCAAATTCAATTCATCAGACATGGTCGTCGGGGCCGATGAGAACCTAAGAAAATGGATGAGCTACATCGTCGGCTATGGCAAAGATAAGTTTGTTCAGGGCGATGTTGAAGCCATCTGCCAAGCAGACCCGCAAGTCTATTTCGCCGCAAGCGTGTTGTGGCAGATAGTGGCAAGCTGGGTCAACGACCTGAGGGAATACTGACATGCAGAACAAACCGCTTTACCGTACCGCCAGAGGTCAGGCCTATGTCGGAGATTCGCTTGAGCTTCTCGCAGGATTACCAGATGACAGCATTGATCTAGTCATGACATCGCCGCCGTTCGCACTTCGGCGCCAAAAGACCTATGGCAATGTTGAGGAAACAGAGTACGTCCAGTGGATTAAGCCATTCGGCCAAGAGGTTTTCCGTGTTCTCAAGGAAAGCGGAAGTTTTGTTCTCGACTTGGGGGGGGCATACCGTTCTGGTATGCCATCCCGTTCTCTGTATAACTTCCGCGTACTCTTGGCTTTTTGCGACGAGATCGGGTTTCACCTTGCTGAGGATTTCTACTGGTTCAATCCTGCAAAGTTGCCGTCGCCAATTGAATGGGTAAACAAACGAAAAATTCGGGCAAAGGATTCAGTTAACACTGTGTGGTGGTTTAGTAAAACCGCCTTTCCGAAAGCCGACGTTCGAAAAGTGCTGGCTCCGTATTCCGATCGGATGAAGAAGTTGATCGAGGACCCGGAGAGCTTCTATACGCCAAAAAAACGCCCGTCTGGCCATGACATAAGTGCTGGGTTTGGCAAGGATAATGGAGGGGCGATTCCTTCCAACCTCCTTTCTATACCGAACACCGACAGCAACTCAAGCTATCTCCGACTCTGCAAGGAACTCGGACTCGAACGCCATCCGGCGCGATTCCCTTCGGAAATCCCCGCGTTCTTTATCAAGATGCTGACCGACGAGGAAGATGTCGTCCTAGACATTTTTGGCGGATCAAACACCACCGGATTTACCGCCGAAGCTCTAAAGCGGAAGTGGCTAACTTTTGAGATGAATCTGGAATATCTTGCTTCATCCGTATTTCGGTTCCTTGAGGGGCATAGTTCTGAGACCGTGAAGCGAGTATTGGGAGAATTGAACAACAGTCATGCCAATTACTTTATTGGTGAGACGGTCTGCGCATTAGACCCCGCAAAGAAAGCAAAGTCGAAGGATGAATCTCTGGGGCAAGGAGCATTGTTTATTTCCGGGGCGGGCGCGAGGTAGCCAATCTATCCGAAGACGCCCAACAAATCGTTCCAGCGGACGCGCAAAAAGCCGCGCGCCGCTGAACTCAAACGTTAGGCGATGTGCACATAGGGGGGGCGAACATCGTCTTTTCTTAATCCCCCACTCGATAGGAGGAAGGAAAGATGGCTACACTGGATGACCTTATCAAGATTGACGGCGTCGTGGCGGCTGGTGAGTTTGCGGCTGATGGGAAGCTGATTGCCTACAAGTCGAACATGGACATGCCCCCCGAGATGGCGGCGATGTCCGCTCAGTTTTGCGCTACCGTGTCGATGATGTTCAACACGCTGGCTGGCGCTTTTTCGCAGTTGACTCCAATGAAGTGGGTGCCCCAGCAGGGTTGGGCCTACTCCGGAGGTGATATGACGATCGCCGTAAGTGGCAACAAGGGCGTGTTCATCAAGACGGAGAAAGCTAACTTCAACGAGTTGTTTGCAGTTCTCGTCGGCCGGTAGTCTAGATCGCGGCATTGTTCATATGCCGCGATTGCGTCAGGTAACGAGTTAGACGAGACATTCACGAAGGAAAGGAGGTCAGAACCATGTATCTGGAAAACGGCAGAGCCTTGGTGCAGGGCATCATGCTATTGGTCTTTGCAGCCATTGCCTACTGGGTTAGCCTTCCCGTTGGGCTGGCACTGGTAGCGTTCATGGGAGTCATAAGGCTCCAGGAAAGCGTGACCAATTGGTGTCCCTCGGATCTCATCTTAAGACCGATGGGCCTAAAGAACAAACTAGGAACCAGAACTTGAAAGAGGAGAAAATCATGTTATTCCATATTACTCAGACCCACACTCCAGAGAACTGCCCTAAAGAAGCAGGTGGTTCCAAAACCCTGTATGACTCCAATGTCGAAGGGGTGAAACTGCTGGCAGTGTATGGGGCGTTCGCACAGCACGTGATCTACTACATTGTCGAAGCGAACACCCCGCAGGCAATCCACAAGTTCCTCTATCCCGGCTTCAATAGCTGCACCGCTACGATCACGCCGGTGAGCGAAGTGCCGATTGTGCGGTGAAGAGATTCAGAGGAGGGGCCAGTCTTCCTGGGATGAGACACGAGTCCTTGCAATTCCGTGAGGCGACCTAACAACGGTGTGCAGCCGACGCCCGCAAGCGGGCGCGGCTGACGCCGGGCGTTCTCCCTTCGCTTCGCTCAGGGAGAACGCGGGGCTGAGCCGGTGCCCCTTCCCTCCGCTCCGCTACGTGAGAACCAGGGGCACGAAACCGACCGCTTCGCGGCGGCTCAGCCCCGCGTTATGTGCTAAAATATAAATAAAATCAAGGAGGTGGTAATAATGTTAACGTTACATAAAAAAATAGTACTTGATGAACAACAGAAACCATTTGCCG
>Ga0155468_1019_pt1 | contig 13749 bp, 11 predicted proteins | sample RifCSPhighO2_12_FD_107126 | JGI IMG/M metagenome (GOLD analysis project Ga0155468, IMG submission 107126) | Nitrospinae bacterium RIFCSPHIGHO2_12_FULL_39_42 | reverse complement strand
GCAGGAAGGCTGGCAGCCAATAGCCCTATCAAAACTGCCACCCACAGATCAAATCTCTTAAATACCTTCATAAATCTACCTCCTTTATGATATTGAAATTCTTTTTCAATATATACAGAAAATTTTTTCTCCCAAGGGATAATCCCTTTTCCACTTTTCACCTCCTTTCATAAAAGCAATATTATGATAATGATAATCAATCTCAAAAATATTGTCAAGATATTTCTTTCTATCAATAAAACCACAAAGAACAAAAGCATGATTCAGCCGCGAATTTACACGAATATTCACAAATTAACTCACCTTTGCAAGGGGGGGACACATAGGAGTGGAGTGTTAATTCGTGTTTATTTGTGGCTAAAGATTTTATAATTTCCCATACAATAAAAAATACTTGACATCTTTATATTAATATATTATATTATTCGTATATAATAAAGATTTAACAGGAGGAAGATAAATGGATAAAAGGATTTATGAGATGCATGCCGTCATATGTAGCATTCTGAGCAACCCCAAGAGGCTTGAAATATTAGACCTGCTTAGAGATGGGGAGAAGTCAGTAAATGAATTGTCAGGGCTGATGGATATACCACAGTCAAATCTATCGCAGCATCTATCATTGATGAGGCAGAAGGGGATACTTGAGACGAGGAGAGATGGTGTGAACATTTATTACAGCATTATCAACCCAAAAGTAATAAAGGCATTTGATATTATGCGTGAGGTGCTGCTTGAACAGATTTCAAGAAATGAGAAACTGATTAAGAAAATAAGAGTAGTGAGGAGGTGAAAAACAATGAAGAGACATGGGATCGTGGGTATATTTCTCCTTTCCCTTGTTATCGGGATAATATTCCTTTCTCCTGTAGCAAAAGGGGAAGAGAGTGGTAAGATTATTGTAGTAAAAGGTGCCCTTACTACAGAGAAATGTTTGAAGGAGCCTGTCTGTTATCTGGAATGGTATAAAGACCCATCTTCTCTGGTAATTTTTACTGGAAAGAGGACTATATACCATCTGGAGGCTAATGAAATTCCAAGATGGAAATTTAATTCAGGTTTTGGAAAACAGGTGGCTATAAGGGGTATTCTTAAAGGCAATAAGATATTGGTAAATGACATAATACCTCTTGAAGGTGGGGGGAAGATGTCTAAGGCGTGCCTGTAAATGAATTAAGAGTTATGAGTTATGAGTTATGAGTTAAGAGTAAAGAGTGTAAAGGTCGGGCTGATTTGTATCTTTTTAATTTTTGCTGTTGCTTGTCAGAGGGTTAACAAATCGGCAGAGAAGATTACAGAGATTAAAATTCTGCCAGGATATTTAGTTGAAACTGAGGAACTTACTTCGCTAATTGAAAAAGAGGATGTGGTAATAGTTGATGCACGAGCAGAGGATAAATATAAGAAATTTCATATACCTAATGCTGTAAATATACCTAAGACAATTTTTCGGACACCAGAAGATATTGAGTATAAAAAAATTAATGGTTTTGTCATCCCTCCCGAAAAGGCTGAAAAGATATTTGGTAATGTCGGTATTGGTGCGGAAACAAAAGTCATTGTATATGACAGCATTACATTCCCTGATGCAAGTATAATCTGGACACTCCTTAAATACTACGGCCATGATAATGTGCAGGTTTTAAAGGGTGGATATGAAAAATGGGTCTCTGAAGGGCGTCCTGTAACTCAGGAAACAAAGATGCTTAAAAGGGCTAATTTTAAGGTCAAACCAAAGCCTGAGATGGTAGTTACATTGGGTTGGATACTCGATAAAAAGAAAGATATAACGATTCTTGATATGCGTTCCTTCGCTGAATATATAGGAACCAATACAGCCGATAATAAGAGAGGCGGCTCTATCCCTGATGCTATTAATATTGAATGGGTTGAACTTGCAGGTGATTCTACTATCAAATCGGTAGAGGAGATACAAAGGGTTCTGAATAAATATGGCATTAATAAAGAGAAAGAGATTGTCACTTATTGCAACTGGGGGATAGGGAGGTCAACCTATGGGTTTATGGTGTTGAAGATGCTCGGATTTGAAAAGGTCAGGGTCTATGGTGGGTCTATGGAAGAATGGTCGGCAAAGGCAGATTTACCAATAGGGGATGTGAAGAATATACCGGCAGATTTGTAATTGCAAGGAAATTATAAAAACATATATCCGCAGATTACACAGATTTTTTAAAAAAAATATTTTGTTTTAATCTGCGATAATCTGCGAAATCTGCGGATTAATCAAGTCTTTGTTCTGGAGGAGGTGTTTATATGAAGGTATTGAGTGGACTTATTATCGGTGCAATCTTTGGTTTCATGCTTCATAGAGGGGGGCTTGTGAGATATTCCCGAATAATAGGGGCATTGCTTTTGAGAGATTTTAAGGCAATGAATTTCATGTTTACAGGGCTTGCAGTAGCAGCCCTCTTATATGGTCTTTCCGATTTGATAGGACTTGGAATAGTTCCCCGAATTAATGGATATTTTGGGATAGGTCATGTTATTGGCGGTATTCTCTTTGGTATCGGTATGGGTGGTGCCGGTCTCTGTCCGGGGACATGTGCAGCAAGATTCTCATCAGGGAAGTTATTGATAGGGGTGGGTGTAGTGGGTATCTTTGTAGGGGTCTTTATGTATGATCTCCTCTTCCCTGTAGTTAGCGCCCTTGGAGGAGAGCCGAAGTTTATTACACTGGCGATGGTTTTTGATATTCCTTACGGTTATCTTGCCATTATCTTTGGCTCTCTTTTTATCGGTATGAGTTTCTTCCTATCAATAATAGACCAGTCTAAGAAGTTTGACAATATTGAGAAAGGAAAAAACCTTCTACAAAGAGAATGGGGATGGTTTTCAACAGGTGCAGTTGCAGGAATAATGATATTTATCAGCACTGCCATTGGAGAGTATCTCTCCTTTGCCGGTGGTTTCCTTGCCCTGGGAGCGCATCTGTCATCCATCTTTGGCTATTCCTTTCAGAGTGTCCCTTCATTAAATGAAAGCACCCTATGGCGAGCCATGTTATCTTTAGGGGTCTTCCCAGGGGCATTCTTAAGCTCCTATCTTGCGAAGACTATAGAACAGGAAAAGGTTACACCACTCTTTCAGGAGGCATTCAGCTCCAATATGGCCGTAAGAGGTCTTACAATATTTGCCAGCGGAGTCTTAATGATCTTTGGCGCCCTTATTGGTGGCGGTTGTACCACAGGTGCCTTTATGTCCGGCTGGCCCACATTATCAATAGGCAGTTTCGTGATGGGAGGTACCTTTTTTGCAGTGGCAATGATAACTGCAAATCTCATGTTTGTAGGAAGATACCGCCTGATTGGAGAGGTTAAGGAGAGGTTTAAACTTAATCTGGCAAATGACTAAATTGAGCACACTGCAAAAACCCTTTTTTCTCTCTTCCGTTAATTTTTCTTTTGCTTTATCTCCACAAATTTAAAGGAACAAAAGAAAAATTAAAAAGTCGTTAGAAAAAAGGTTTTTGCAGTGTATTATGACGCTATGTCTATCAACAGAAGAGACTTTATTAAGGTAGGTGCTGCTGTAGGGGCTGCCTCAATTTTTCCAGCCTGTCTTATCAAATCAGAGGTAGAAGAGGGATATGTCCCTGAGGAGTTAAGGAGGGTAAGCAATCTTACCCTCAATCTTTATAGAAGCGAGTTTGATATAACGAGAGGAACCAGCACAGGATATTCACCTCACTGTGTTAATTGTAAAGGTAACTGTGCATGGAGGACCTTTGAAAAAGATGGACGGATTGTAAGAGAGGAGCAGGTGGCAAGTTATCCACAGATAGCCCCTGATATACCCGATGCCAATCCTCGTGGATGCAACAAAGGCGCACTCCACTCCCAGTCCCTTTACGAGAAGGACCGCCTCTTATTCCCGATGAAGAGGGTTGGGGCAAGAGGGGAAGGGAAATGGAAGAGGATAAGCTGGGATGAGGCACTGCAGGAGATAGCTGAAAAGATTGTGGAGATAGGTAGCAAAGGGGAATTTGATAAAATGATGGTTTATGCAGGGACAGGTATACTCTCACCTGTGCGCAGGTCTGCTGCCTTGCGTTTTGGTTCCCTCCTTGGTGCTGTCAGATTTAATGTGGCAAGTGCTGTTGGAGATATGTTCCCCGGTGCAACTATTGCCTATGGTATCTCTACAGTGGGCTGTAGTTCGGAGGCATGGTATGAGGCAGATTATCTATTAATATGGGGTATAAACCCCACAGTCACAAGAATACCCGATGCCCATTATATCTGGGAAGGGAAATACAGGGGGGCAAGGGTTGTGTCCATATCACCCGATTATAATCCTACAGCAAGACAGAGCAGCCTGTGGATACCGATAAATCCCGGCACAGATAGTTTTTTTGCAATGTCAATGATTCATGTAATTATAAAAGAAAGACTCTACGATGTGGAATTTATCCGTGAACAGACAGATCTACCATTCCTCATAAAGCTTAAGGATAAGAAGATCCTCCGTGAATCAGATTTAATAAAAGGTGGAGAGGAGAATATCTTCTACTTTTATGATGAAAAGAAAGGGGCTCCTGTAAAAGTTAGAGGGAGTGCTGGCAGCAGTGAGTCAACACTTGAATTAGGAGATGTAAGACCTGCACTTGAAGGGACATTCAAGATTAAAAATAGTGATGAAGGAGAGATAGAGGTTACCACTGTCTTTGAAATGATAAAAAGAGAGATAGAGAAATTCTCTCCTGAAGAGACCCAGAAATTTACAGGGATAAACCCGGGCATAGTCTATGATGAGGCGAGGAGATTTGCAAAGGCAAAGAAGGCAATAATAATGCAGGGGTATCGGGTCCATAAATACTTCTGGGGTGTTCTCACATGCTGGGGTGCTGCATTAATGCTGGCATTAACAGGACATACAGGCAGGAGGGGTGGACTGGATATAGACAATGAGTGGGGACTTGGTGAGCTTGGAGCCCTATCCTCTCCAAAGCCAGCACGCTTTGGCTCTGGTTTCCTTGGGGAATGGATGGATGGGGAGATGTGGAGGAGCTTCAACTCCCATTACAGCGATGAAGAATTAAAGAGGAAGGCTGGTATTGATAAGAAAGGAATCCTCCAGCAGATAGATAATGCAATCAATAAAGAGGGATTTTCCTACTTTGGCAAGTCAAAACTTATGCTCCTCTTCCATGATAATCGTTTTTCACGAGATTCTGCCCAGAAGCAGACAGAAAAGGCAATCTTAGATTCTGTGGAGCTCTATGTGAATGTGAATTACAGGATGGATTCTTCAGCCTATCTTGCTGATATAATTCTCCCCTCGGTGACAAACTATGAAAGCTATGAGGTAAGGATTGACCCAGGTTACGGGAGATTTGCAAATATGATGATACCCCCTCCAGGGCTTAAACTCCCCGGCAGTGTTAAATCAGAGTGGGAGATATGTATGCTCCTATGCAAAAAAATCCAGGAGGTTGCTAAAAAGAGGGGGATTGGGAAGATAGATGACCCCAAGTTTAAGACAACGAGGAATCTTGATACCATGTATGAAGAGTTTATAACAGTAGGTGATAAGGAAATAAAAGACTTTAAGAGTGTTCTGGAATGGGTAATGTCCAGGATGCCTGCCTTACAGGGAGCGACCATTGAGGATGCGAAAAAAACCGGCTTTATAGTACCGGGGAGGGCTGCTGGTCAGACAAGTCCTCTATATCCTGATAGACCCTTCTATCCCTTCGAGTTTCAGACTTCACTGAAACAGCCATATTTTACCACCTCAGGGAGACAGCAGTTTTATGTAGATCAGGATTTTTATTTGAAACTGGGATTTGCCACTCCCACTGCAAGGGAGCCCGTTAGACCCAGGAAATATCCCTTTGCCTATTATGACCCTCATACACGCTATGGTATCCACACTACATGGAGGATGAACAAATATCACTTAAGACTTCAGAGGGGTGAGCCTGCAATCTATATAAATCCAAAGGCTGCGGCTGATAGAGGGATAAGGGATGGGGATAGAGTAAGAGTATTCAATGATGTAGGGGAGATGTATGTAATGGCAAAGCTTCACCCGGGCACACCGCCGTATGCCCTCTTGATAGAGCATGCATGGGAGAATCTGCAATTTAAAGATGGCAAGGGATACAACAATGTTGTCCCTGGAGTCATAACGCCTCTTGAGATTGTGGGGAATTACGGACACATGAGCTTTAACCCCTTCTGGGACGGGAATCAGATTACAAGCGAGACATCGGTGGATATTGAGAAGGCGTAAAGATTTATGATTTGATTACAGAGATTAAGTTTAGATTACAGAGATTTTAATCTCCGGAATCTTTTTATAATTGCTGTAATCAAGTATAGGATTGAAATTCCATACTTAAATTTATATATGAGACAACTTGCAATGGTCATGGATTTGAATAAGTGCCTCGGGTGTCAGACATGCACGGCTGCTTGCAAGACCCAGTGGACCAACAGATTCGGCAGGGAATATATGTACTGGAACAATGTGGAGACCCAGCCTGGAAAGGGGTATCCAAAGGGTTATATGGATTACAATGCAGGGTGGGATGAAAAGGGGAATCTTAAAAAAGGAGGACTACCCCGTATCCCTGAGGATTATGGTATTCCCTGGGAGTATAACTATAAAGAACTCTTAAGTGGGGATGCAAAGACCTTAAAGCCAGAGGGTGAAAACACCTGGGGACCAAATTGGGATGAGGATGAAGGAGAAGGAGAATATCCAAACTCATATTTTTTCTACCTCCCGAGGATATGCAATCATTGCACCAATCCAGCTTGTCTTGCAGCCTGTCCTAATAAGGCAATTCATAAGAGAAAAGAGGATGGGATTGTTCTTGTGGATTTGAAGAGGTGCAAGGGTGTAAGGGACTGTATTTCAGCCTGTCCATATAAAAAGGTATATTTCAACCCTAATAGGGCAAAGGCTGAGAAGGGTATCGCAGGGCAGTCAGAAAAGTGTATATTCTGCTTCCCGCGGATAGAGAAGGGTCTCCCCCCAGCCTGTGCAAAACAGTGTGTAGGGAGGATAAGGCATGTAGGTTATCTGAATGATGAAGATAGCCATGTCTATAGACTGGTTAAGAAATGGAAGGTTGCCCTTCCCTTAAGACCTGACTTTGGGACAATCCCCAATGTCTATTATGTGCCACCCTTGAGTCCACCAACCCTGAATCAAGTTCAGGGCAATGAAAAGGGTGAAATTACAGACGAACCGAGGATTCCAATGGAGTTCTTAAAGAAACTCTTTGGGAGTGAGGTTGAAAATGTCCTTAAAGTTTTAAAAGAAGAGATGGATAAAAAGGCAAAGGGTGAAAAATCGGAACTAATAGATATTTTGATAGCATATAAACACAGCGAGATGTTCAAAATATAACTGACAACTGACAACTAACCACTGACCACTGATTTTTGTATGATGGAAAAATTAAAGCTGTTCATATTGATACTCCTGATGCTGGCGGGGATGGGCTTTATAATTATATATATAAATCATGAAGTGATATTTTATCAACGGCTCGCCACCCCTTTAAACTGGTAATTTATGGAATTCCTTGAACCATTGCAGTTCCCCATATTCGGCAACAGGACGGCTATATGGATTATAGCCCAGTTTCACATCCTCTTTGCCTCTTTTATTCTTGGTGTCCCTCTGTTTGTTGTGATTGCAGAGTATCTCTATATAAGAAAGAGGGATTACAGATATGAAAGGCTGGCAAAAGATATAGCGAGGGTAATGGCAATAGCCTACAGCCTTACCGCCCTTTCCGGGGGAGTCTTTGCATTCCTGCTATTTGCATTGTATCCTGATTTTTCTTATCACATACTAAACAAATTCTCCTACCTCTGGATCCTCTTTTATCCCGGACTTGTTGTTGTCGAGACAATCCTCATGTACCTTTACTACTTTAGTTGGGAGCCTCTTAAGGAAAAAAAGGGTATACATTTATTCATAGGAATTCTGCTGAATATTGTTGGAATAGCAACCCTATTTAATATGGATGCCATTGCATCCTATATGAATACCCCGCCGAGAGACCTGATAAATCCTACACTCTGGGAGAATGTCTACAATTATACATGGATGCCCCTGAATATCCACAGATTAGTAGGGAATATAACATACGGGGGATATATGGTTGGCATGATGGGTGCCTTTTTATATGTGTGGTCAGAAAATAAAGAGGAGAGGGTTTATTATGATTGGATGGGTTATATTGGAAATACCATCGGCGTTGGCGCCATGCTTTTTCTCCCTATCATGGGATATATATATGCAAGGGAGTTTTACAGATATGCCGCTGAATTGGGAATATACATGATGTCCGATAGATTATCTATGTATTTTGAGGCACAGGCAATTGTTGTAGGGCTCATGTTTCTGGCAAGTAATTACTACATCTATCTCAGCATGAAGAGGATAGAAGGGGCTGTGAGGTATGTCCCTATTGTAAGGTTTGGATTTATAGTTGTATTTTTTGCTGCCTGTATCTGGTTCATACCGAGACACTACTTTGCCACTATGGTTCCAGAGGAATGGATGTATGAGGGGATGACAAAGGCAGATTTTTTAAAAACCACAGAGCTGCCTTCTCACCTTGGGTTTTTAGCCCTTATGAAGGCAAAGAATACTGCTGCTGTCCTCCTTCTCCTGGTGACATTACTAAACTATATCATCTATAGAATAGCAGTAAAAAAGGGGAGGATAGAATGGGGGGGGATAGACTTCAGGTCCCAGTATATACTTATATTCCTTGGGTTCAGCGATATATGGCTCATGAATCTTATGGGTGCTGTAAGAGAATTGGTTAGAAAGGATTACCATGTCTATCTCTTATTAAAAGATACCGCACTGGAGGCATATACACCAACACTTGCATATGCCTCCTCTTTAACCACAGCCATAACCTTTGCGTTTTTCACTATCTTCGTATTTATAGTTTGGCTGGGATTAAGGTTTGGTAAAGAGAAGGGGTAATATATGGAGCTCTGGAAAAAAAATAAATTAAAATTGATAAGTTTGATTGCCTTTAATCTCTTGATATGGATTATTAACTCCTTTCTGTATTCCCTACCTGTGGTCTTCAAGGTAGCATTTACTGTATTTACAACAGGGGGATTTCTTATACTTGCTCTGATTGATATCTTCCCTATAGAGAGCTGGCAGGGGAAGAGAATTTTCAAAAACCTTATCCTGACCCTTATTTACGGAACAATTTTTCTGGGAATCCTATGGCTTTATACTGCATATTACAAATTTCCTGCAATGTTCAAGATGACCATAATTGTATATACTCTCCTTACTATCCTTTTTCTTATTCTCATTGACCTTAAACCACTCAAGGAGAAGACAGGTATCAGGGCGGTAAATAGTCTCCTCTTTTTATTTCTTATCATGGGTGGCGGTTATACATTTATGGGCTGGGCATTACCACAATTTGACCCTGCCTATGAGATTGAGAGGCTGAAACCTAAAAAATTTTTCATAGAGGAGGCAGATGAAGAAACAATCCTTTCAGTAGGTGCCCGGGTCTTTAAAGATTATGAATGCTTTAATTGTCACGATATAGAGCCTGGAGGGATACCAAAGAGGGGCCCTGCCCTTGCTGCTGTAGATTTAGGTGATAGAAAAAAGATAAGGGAATCTGTAGTGGATCCGAGAAAGGAAATTGCAAAGGGATATGAAAAGGAATTAAAGACGATGCCTGATTATTACGAAACCCAGATAGAAAAAAATTATCTGGAGGCACTGATAAGGTATCTGGAAAATATAGGAAAAGTGAGAATAACAACAGAAATGATGCCTGAGGGCTGGTGGACTGACCCAAAGATATTAAGAGATGGAAAAGATATCTTTGAGGGAATAAAGAATCCTGATGTGGCATGCAGTGTATGTCATGGTAAAGATGGGATACCCCTGATGACAGAGGCAGCAGACCTAAGGGATGTGGCGGAAATAAGTAAACTCTCCGATGCAGACCTCTTCAAGGTTGTTTCTGAAGGGAGACCTGATACACCAATGGCTGCATGGAAAGACTATCTTTCCAATGAAGATATATGGAAGGTTATAGCCTATATCAATATGTTCCACCATGGTGGGAGGGCAGAGGTTCATAAAAAGGGGGAGGGGATTCCTGCTGTTGCAATTAATCAGCCTGTAGTTCCAGTAATACCTGAGTAACTATTTATACTAAGAGCAATTAATAACTTAACGATATTTAAATATAACATTTTGATTTTATAAGCAAAATAATAGTTATATATCAATTTATTTAATGCCTTCAGTATAGAAAGGAGGTGAAATTAAGTATAGTGAGGGGATAAAGTTCTTAACTATAAGAAAGGAGGTTAATAAAATGAAACGAAATGGTTTGGGAGTAAAAAGTTTTATACTTGGTTTTATTTTAGCAGTAACAATATTTATTTCTGAGATATCATTCGCCACAAATGGCACACAGATGATTGGTTATGGTTCTAAATCAGTAGGCATGGGTGGTGCTGACCTGGCAATAGCCAATGATGCTACAGCTATAAACGCAAATCCAGCCACCCTTACAGGCTTAAAATCTGAGATAGATTTTGATTTTACCGCCTTTGGTCCTCAGGTTCACCACACCTCTTCGGCTGGCGATACCGATGGTAAAAACCCCTATTTTTATATGCCGCTTCTTGCATATGTAAGCGGGGGGAGTCCTATCTCTTGGGGCATTGGAGTATTTCCACAGGGTGGTATGGGGGTAGATTATAAGGATAAGGTTAAAAATGCAATGGGGCAAACAGATAGTCTTTATTCTAACCTAAGTTATATGAGGATTGTCCCTGCTGTTGCCTATCAGGTTAATGACCAGTTTTCACTCGGTCTTGGACTTCAGCTCGGTTACTCCACCTTTGATATGGAATATACTCCAAAGGCAGGTATGGAATTTAAAAATGCGTCATCATTGGCTTATGGTGCAAGGATAGGTGCCTTGTTCAAGGTAAATGAGCAGGTCTCTATCGGGGCTATATACAATACAAAACAGTCTTTTGAATATGATGGAGATTTTAAATATAATAATCCTGCTATTCCAATGAGTGCAAGCGGAAAGTCAAAATTTAAGGATTTTTCCTGGCCCTCGGAAATTGGTGTAGGGATTTCATATAAGCCTTCTGATGAATTAACATTGGGATTGGATGTAAGTCAGTTACAGTGGTCAGATGCAGTGAATAAACCATATCTTGCCCCTGATATTGCAGGTTTTACCACTATACCGTTTACAATGGAATGGGAGAATCAGACAGTTATTGCCCTTGGTGGGGCATATAAGTTGAATGATTCGCTGACAGGGCGGTTAGGGTATAATTACGGGAAGAATCCTGTGCCTGATAAGAATTTAAACACTCTTTTCCCAGCAATTCAGGAGAGTCATTTAACATTTGGAGTTGGATATGAAAGTGGTGGACCTATGACAATAGATGGATACTTTGTATATGCCCCTGAGGCAAAGCAGACAAACGCAGCAGGAGGCAATACTGAGAAGATGAGTCAGACTACATTGGGGATTCAAGTGGGTTACAAATTTTAATCTTTAATTTATTCATTGGCTCCCCATGAAAAACTGATTTTACTAATTACATTTTTAACAAGTAGAAATTAGTTTTACCTATGATCACCATAATGCTCACCTGCGAATAAAGAGATGAAGATATTAAAGAATAGATGCAACTGGTTTATCTTTTTTACAATTTTTTTTATTGGTTTGCTTTTTGTAGATAGTCTTGCAATAGCAGGGGATGTTTCCACTGCCAGTAACTCTACAGAGAAGAGAAGTATCGGTTTTGAAGATATTATCAGCAAGGGGAATGCCTTAAAGTTTTATGGTTTTATAAGGCTGGATATTATTTACGATGACTCAAAGACGGATAATGCACAGATACCGTTCTATGTTCTTTCAGAGGATGTGTCAGCCGGAGGTAAGCAGGACGATACGGTTTATACCATGCACCCCCGTTTATCCAGGCTTGGCATAGATTTTACAGGCAGCGAAACATCTTATCTTTTCAATGGAAAAGTTACTGGAAAGTTTGAGATAGATTTTCAGAACAGGGTGCCAGGTGTATCTGACCCAGACTCAGGGGTCGAGTCCAGGGCATTACCGCGCATCAGACATATGTATCTCAGATTCAAATGGAATAATTTTTTTCTGCTTGGTGGTCAGAATTGGGATATAATCTCTCCACTGATACCTTCTGTCAGCAATGATACGCTGATGTGGAATGCAGGAAATATAGGTGACAGGCGAGCCCAATTACGCATCGGTTATGAGCCACAGATTGGCAATAACGAACTCTCCTTTGTAGGCGGTATAGCTCTTACCGGGGCAGTGGACAGGAAGGACCTCGACAAAAACGGCATACGGGATGGCGAAGACTCGGGTATGCCGCAAATTTAAGGTCGTGCAGGTTATACATTTGCAGTTCCATGGGTAACAGGAAAGAAGGCTGTAACCGATATCTGGGGGGCTTATCTGTGGGATGATGCCAACGCAGCGGGGAAATATACAGGAAATATAATAGGTATAGATTTCAGCATCCCTCTTGCAGAAAAATTGTCAGTAAGGGGTGAGACATGGTCAGGACAGAACCTCTCTGATTTTAGAGGGGGAATAGGTCAGGGGGTAAATCCAACTGCAAAGAAGGAGATTAAAAGTGCAGGGGGCTGGATAGAGCTTCTCTATAGTTCAACGATAAATTCTGTGGCTGTCGGCTGGACATTAGATGACCCTGATGACAATGACCTCCCGACCAGCAATGCTATTGCCGCAAATGGAACGACCTCAGACGGCAGGACAAAAAACCAGTCATATTACATTGCCTACAGATTCAAACCAGGCAGCGGCATTGAGATAGGCATAGATTATATATATTGGCAGACATATTACAGAACTCTAAAGGAGGGAATAAATAACAGGGTTAATATGGTGCTACAGTATAATTTTTGATTTTTATGGTGTATACCGATGTTCTTACCTCTGAAGAATATGATGCGTGGTATTATACGGACAGGGGTAAATATATAAGCGGGCTTGAAAAGGATGTTTTGCTGAAAATGATAAAGCCATCAGCCATCAGCCATCAGCCATCAGCTATTGATATAGCATGCGGCACAGGTTATTTTACACAGTTTTTGGGTAACTATTGCGGTAGTATTGTAGGAGTTGATACATCTATGGAGATGATTAAATATGCCATGAAAAATCGTAAAGACTCAAATATTAGATATCTTGTCGCAGATGCGGAGAGTCTTCCCTTTAAAAATGGGAGTTTTGATATGTCGGTATCTATGACAGCAATAAATTTCTTCAAAAATCCTGTGAGGGCTGTCACAGAGGCAATAAGAGTCAGCAAAAAGAGGATTGTCCTCGGTGTGCTGAACAAATGGAGTATCCTCTCGGTCTTCAAAAGAATAAAGGCTTATTTGAAGGAGACTTCATATTCTGATGCCTGTTTTTATAATCAAAGGGAGATAGTAAATATGCTTTCTGCTTTTCCACAAATTAAAAAAGCAAAAAAAATACATGCCTATTTTCTCCCGTTTCCACGACTCCAGTCAATTCTCTCAAAAATTGAGATGATAATACCTTCATGGCTGCCATTTGGCGGGTTCATGGGGATTGCAGGAGAAATAGAAAAAAGATAGGGGGTAAGTTTTATGATGCCTGAGATAATGGAAAGGTATTGGTGGGGGTGGGGTATAGGACCAATA
>Ga0155468_1024_pt1 | contig 16308 bp, 14 predicted proteins | sample RifCSPhighO2_12_FD_107126 | JGI IMG/M metagenome (GOLD analysis project Ga0155468, IMG submission 107126) | Nitrospinae bacterium RIFCSPHIGHO2_12_FULL_39_42 | reverse complement strand
CACACCTATGACAAAAGTCTTTTTCAAACATCTTTCAGCAGCAGCTATTATGGGTCTCGTAAGCACAGGTTTTGTTGCAGTCACAAAGGAATATGCGGGCAATTTTTCAAGTATCACCATGTCGGTATATCTACTACTGGCAGCAATGATAGGGTTTGCAAGCTATATTGCCATTTCCTATGCACTGAAGGTCAAAGAAGCAGAGTATGTCTTAAATATTACTGGCACTTTCAATCAGAAATCTTAATCCATAGTGGATATGAGATCATCATATGAAGGTCTCTATTGCAGTGATATGGTAAAAGGTAATGCAGATGAAGATTTTATTGATAAATCCATCTTCTTCCACACCTGAAAACAGGCGCGAATATATCCTTGGCATACCATACCTCGTATCAGTGCTGAGGGCTAATGGATATTTTGATATTCAATTCTGTAATTATTTTAATATGCAATGGACTGAAACAATAGGTTTAACTTTTGAAGCCTTAAAAGATTTTAAGCCTGATGTTGTTTTATTAAGCTGTTTTACAATAAATCGTATTGCGGGGTTCAAGATTGCACAAATGGTAAAAGAATTTAAGCCGGCTATCAAGGTTGTAATGGGTGGAATGCACCCTTCCTTTATGTACAAACAGATATTGTCTAACACATCTGTTGATGTTGTATGTATTGGCGAGGGGGATAGGACAATTATAGAACTGCTCGATGCATTCAAGGCTAATGCACTTTTAGACAATATTAAAGGGATCGCTTTTAAAAAAGATGGGGGAGTATTTATTACGGAAAAAAGACCTTTCGTAAAAGACCTTGATACAATTCCTTTTCCAGCCCATGACTTATATAAGGATTATCTGATTCAAACCGGCAAGGCACACATAATAGCGAGCCGTGGCTGCCCTTTCGGATGTCAATTCTGTTCTACAACAGAATTCTGGGGCAGGTCATGGCGGGCAAGGAGTACCACAAATGTGGTTGATGAGATTGAAATGCTTTTAAGAGATTATGGTATTAAATATGTTTCTTTTCTTGATGACGAGTTTACCCTGCAAAAGAGGCATACAATTGAGTTGTGCAAAGAAATGCTGAACAGGGAGCTAAAGATAAAGTGGAGCTGCAGCACAAGAGTGAATACACTCGACAGGGAACAGCTTGAATGGATGGTAAAGAGCGGTTGTGAGCATATTGCATTAGGTATTGAATCCGGTTCACCGAGGATTCTTAAAACAATCGGGAAAAAGATTAAGGTTGAACAGATAATCAATGCCTTTGACCTCCTCAAGGAATTAAGTCTATCAAGAGGGGCATACCTGATGGTGGGCAATCCTGGAGAAGATAGGGAGTCAGTAGATGAAACAATTCAGTTGGTTAGGAGATTGAAACTGGATGTCCCTTCAGTGGCAGTTGCAGAAATATACCCCGGAACTCAGCTTTATGAAATCGCCAAGGAAAAAGGTTTTATCACAGATGATTACTGGTTGACTGAAAGGACTCCTCCTTTTTTCACGGTCGAGCACTCAGCCGAGAAATTACAGTGGTGGGCATTTTTAATTGTCCTCAGTAGTAAAAGGGTGCAAGGAGTTCTGAATGTTCTCAGCTTCCTTACATGGTTTGTCCTGTCAAAGAAAAAAAAGATAGCGAAGTATGTCAGTAAGGTATTTAAAGGTGTTATTGGGATTAAAAAAGACCGTTACTCATACAAGGAATATTGAAATGAGTGTGATGCAGTGTCCTATCTGCTGTGAAAGAAGCGGATTAAATCTTGTTGAAGTATGGAAGGACTATAAGCTCTATAACTGTCCTTCATGCGATGTAGTATTCTCTGACCCGATGAAAAATCCGGGTGCTGGGTGGTATGGAGAGTCTGAGATGTATATGCTGGGGAAGGTGCTCCATCAGAAGGCAGCATGGTATCACAATCAGTTCCTACAGGATAAAAAGGTCTATGGTGTGGAACTTTTAGATGTGGGGTGTGGAACAGGTATATTTTTAAAAGAGTCGCAGAGGTTAGGTTATAAGATTACTGGAATTGATTTTGACAGAGAAAATATCAGGATTGCACACGAACATTTTGGGCTAAGAGAGGTCTTCCCTATAACATTGGAGGAATTAATCGCTTCTTATCAGAATAAAAAATTTGATGTAATCACATTTTTTGAAGTCCTTGAGCATATTGATGACCCAAATAATTTTATAAAATTGATAAAAACAGGTCTTAAACCCGGAGGTTATGTTGCCCTCAGTGTTCCCAATCGGGAGAGATTTTTAGACCCATTGGGTAAAGGAGATTATCCTCCAAACCATCTCACTCGCTGGAATTCCCATTCTCTCACATATTTCCTTGAGAAAAGGGGGTTTGAGATAATTAAAATAGTAACAAATAAAATAAACACTGATGAGTTGATGGGATATTTAAGGGCAAAGATAAGATTTCGTATTGCACATAAACTGGTTCAAAAAGGCAGAGCCTATAATGACCCAGCTATTATCTGCAGAGCTGCAACCTTGATGAAAATAAAGGATACTGCCCTTAAACTTGTTACAATGCCTCTTGCACCAATTTTAAGACTTCTAAAACTTCAGGGGGGAGGGCTTTATTGTGTTGCAAGATTTAAACCTGTAGTGAGCAAGCCTTTAGCCCTGACCCCAGATAGAGTCAGGGGGAAGGGAAATCTATGAAAATAGCCGTTCATGCAAAGGTATTAAGCGAAGAAAGACTTAATGGTATAGGATACTATACCTACAATCTTCTCAAGACCTTATCAAAAATAGATAGAGTAAATGAATATTTCCTATATTCCAATGCCCCTATTTTTTATAAAATAGAGGCAGAGAATTTTAAAGAGAGAATATTAAATTTTCCAAAATTTTGGACCTATCTAAGATGGCCCTTTGAGTTTATAAATGGAAAATACGAGGCAGTCTTTATTCCCCATGAGAAGCTGCCATTTTTTTTGAAGACAAGAAGTGTTATAACTGTATATGACCTGCATTCCTTAAAAGAATATCTTGCAAATCCAATTTCACTATCTGCAAAGGTGCATTTTTTTATTGCCATCAAATATGCCATTAAAAAGGCAGACAGAATCATTGCTATATCTGAATCAACTAAAAGGAGTATTATTGAAAACTGTAATGTAAACTCTGACAAGATTACCGTGACTCCCTTGGGTTATGATGAAGAATTATATAAACCATATACTAACGAAGATTTAATTCGCAGCACTAAAGAAAGATATGGAATAAAAAGCAATTACATCATCAATACCAGCAGTTTCTTATGGTATAGGAAAAATTTGCCAAGACTCATTAAGGCATTTCATATCTGCAAATTAAAAAGGGTAATCAATCATCAACTGGTCATCACAGGGAAAAAGGGTGAGGCATATGATGAAATTGTCAGCCTGATAAAATCTTTAAACCTTGAAAAGGATGTAATTTTAACTGGCTATATATCTATAGAAGATATGCCCATACTCCTCAGCGGTGCTGATGCATTAGTATTTCCTTCTCTCCACGAAGGATTTGGTCTGCCTTTGTTGGAGGCAATGGCTTGTGGTTGTCCTGTCATAACCTCGAATGTCTCTGCAATGCCTGAAGTCGTCGGTAATGCAGGAATACTGGTCAATTCCTCCCATGAAGATGAAATAGCCTCTGCAATAGAAAATGTTCTTGGAGATAAGGACTTAAGAAATAAAATGCGTAAGATGGGATTTGAACGGGTAAAAATGTTTTCATGGGAGAACACGGCAAAAGAAACATTAAAGGTCTTTGAGAACCTAAAATGAGGATACTATTCACATGGCATGCGGCAGTTGAGCCTGAATATCGCAAGCTCTTTAAAGAAATAGCAAAAAAGGGGCATGAACTTTTAGTAATCAGCCCAAAATCATGGACAGAGGGTGGAAGATTACAAAGTGTGGATAACTTAAATGAGGACGGTTACCGCCTTCTTACCTTTCCAGTTATATTCCGTAACAGGATTAAAGGTTTTTTCTACCCGCAGATATACTTCCTATACAAATTATTTAATAAGTTTAAGCCTGATATTGTCCATATCTTTGAAGAACCCTATTCATTAGCATGCTTCCAGATGGCAGCCTTAGTCAAAATAGTCTCACCTCCTTCAAAAATTATAGTTCAGAGCTTTGAAAATATGATTATTCCTCAGAGATTCCCCTTTTTACTTATTGAGAGATTTGTTTTGAATAATACAAATCTACTAATCTCAGTACCAAATGAGGGAGAATCGGTCTGGAGAGGCAAGGGTTATTCTGGAACAATAAAACAGCTTCCTGTAGGGCTTGATGAAACTCTCTTTAAAAAGACTGATAGCTTTCTTCCTGATTACCCTTTTTTAAATAAAAAGGACAAAATCCGAATAGGTTATGTAGGGAGACTGGCAACTGAAAAAGGACTCTCCTTATTACTTGAAGCTGTATCAAACTTATTAAAATGTTCTTCAGACTTAGAGCTTATAATAATTGGAAACGGAGAGAGGAAAAGATTTGAGAGCCTCGCAGCTGAATTAGGAATTAAAGAAAAAACTGTTTTCATTGATGCCGTTCCAAATTATCAGCTGCCGATTATATATTCCAAAATGGATATCCTTGTTTTACCATCTTTAACTACTGATAGATGGAAAGAACAGTTTGGAAGGGTCTTGATAGAGGCTATGGCTTGCGAAGTTGCTGTGGTTGGTTCTTCCTCCGGGGAAATTCCATTTGTTATTGGAGATGCCGGCATTATTTTTCAGGAAGGGGATATAGCTGCCCTGACAAAGGTACTGGAAGGATTGATAGTAAATTCTGATATGAGAGACAAACTTGGAAAGGCCGGAAGGAAGAGAATCCTTAAAAACTTTACATGGACATCTGTGGCGGAACGGCTCTGCAATAGCTATGATTCTATATAAATACAATCTATCAACATGTCAACAGGTTAAATGCAGTGCTGCTGATACATTCTGTGAGTCGCAGAGGCTGTTATAAGTCTTACATGCTTCATCTGTTCTCTCCTCTATAACCTTAACCCCTTTGGAATTGAAATAATCCCTTACTTCCTTTAAGACCTTCATCATTCCCGATGCGCCTGTGCCTACAATCAAAGCCTCGTCCTTTTCTATCTCAATATCTTTTAAATCGCCAAGGCAGAGTTCATGTCCTTCCTTTCTCCACCAGTTTGGTATCACCCTGTCTTTTAAGAGTATAACATCTGATGAATAGCTCTTACCGTCTATTACGATATTCCCAAAACTGTAGGAATCAATCTTGAATTTCCACCTATTTATATTCCTCTCTTCGGCTGCATATTTATTGTAGCAGACATAACATATCTTCCCATTCTGGGTAGCCATCTTCATATACTCCTCTTTAGGACCCAAATCCCTTCCACATTTAAAACAGTTTGACATGGCAATCATTATAATGCAAAATACTATTCGGTGAAAGGGAAATATAGCAGTATATGAAAGTAGCAATAATTCATGACTGGCTTACAGGAATGAGGGGTGGGGAGAAATGTCTGGAGGTCTTCTGTGAGATATTTCCCGATGCCGACCTTTATACATTAATCCATATACCTGGCTCTGTTTCGAGAGTAATAGAAAACAGAAATATAAAGACCTCCTTCATCCAGAAAATGTTGGGGGCAAGAAAACACTACCGTTTTTATCTCCCTCTTTTCCCGCTGGCTATAGAGAGTTTTAATCTTAAAGGATATGACCTCATCATCTCCAGCAGTCATTGTGTAGCCAAAGGCGTAATTCCACCTCCATCAGCTGTTCATATATGTTATATCTATACCCCTATGAGATATGTCTGGGACCTTTATGAAGATTATTTTAACAAGGAAAGGACAGGCTGGTTTTTTAGAAAGGCTATAAGAATATTTGCCCACTATTTGAGGATGTGGGATTTTACATCCAGTGGTAGGGTGGATTATTTTGCTGCCATCTCAAACCATGTTGTGAAAAGGATAAAAAAATATTACAGAAGAAATGCTGAGGTGATATACCCTCCTGTGGACTGTGATAAATTTTCTTTATCCGAAAAGGCAGAAGATTTTTATCTCATTGTTTCTGCATTTGCCCCTTATAAAAAGCTTGATATCGCTATAGAGACATTTAACCATCTTGGAGCCCCGTTAAAGATAATTGGGGAGGGGCAGGATGAAAAGAGATTAAGAAGCCTTGCAAAATCAAATATAAAGTTTTTAGGATGGCAGAGTGATACTGTATTAAAAGAATATTATTCCAGATGCAAGGCACTCATCTTCCCCGGTGAGGAGGATTTTGGGATAGCACCTCTTGAGGCAATGGCATCAGGGAGACCTGTTATTGCTTATGGGAAGGGTGGAGCTATTGAAACGGTGATTTCATTAAGCCATCAGTTACCAGTCACCAGTCACCAGTCAGAAAAAACACCAACGGGTGTATTTTTCTATGAGCAAACTCCAGAGGCACTAATAGAGGCGGTTAAATATTTTGAGGAGAATCAAGGGATGTTTGATGGACAGTCAGTCAGAAATCATGCCCTGAAATTTGACAGGAATATTTTTAAAGAAAAAATCAGAAGCTATATAATGGAGAAATACATGGAACACGGATTTCACAGATGAGACAGATTAGCACAGATAAAAAATTAATTTTTTAGTAAATTTATAAAAAATCTGCGAAAATCCGTTTAATCTGCGTAATCTGCGTTCTATTTTTGGTTTGATATGTTAAAAAAGCATGCCAAATTTTTTGAAAACATTCTTTTTCTAACTGACCTCGTTGTAATTGAACTGTCATGGTTCCTTGCCTATTATCTCCGTTTCTACAGCGGCTTACTGCCTGTAGAAAAGGGCATACCGCCCTTCAGAATTTACTTTTATTTAATTATTCCAATCCTCTTGATATGGGGCTTTGTCTTTAAGTCCTTTGGACTTTATCGTCCAAAAAGGATAGCTCCTTATTTAAATGAGATTTTTGATATCCTAAAGGCATGCACTTTTTCTGTCCTTATTTTGGTTTCTGTTACCTTTTTTTTCAGGCAGTATGAGTTCTCCCGCCTCGTGTTCTTGGGTTTTTGGGTAATGACTATTATTGCCCTCAGTCTGGAGCGGATTTTTTTCAGGGAGATTCTTAGATTTTTGAGAAGAAAGGGTTACAATCTCAGATATACCCTTGTAGCCGGGATAGGGAAACTGGCACAGGATATAGTTAAGAGAATAGAATTGCACCCTGAGATAGGGGTTAAGGTTATTGGGTTTTTATCGCAGCACGAAAATACCCCTACTTCGACCTCCCCTTTGTCCCCTCCTTACAAAGGGGGGGAAGGGGCAGTCAATGGAATTTCTGTTATCGGAACTTATAAAGATATAAGAAAGATAATAGAGGAAAAAGATGTTGACCAGGTTATCATAGCCTTATCTATGGAGGAGCATGCACTCATATTGGAACTATTAAAAGATATAGGGGATGAAATGGTTGATATAAAGGTTATACCTGACCTATGTGAGTTTATGACGCTTCGTGGCGGGATTGATGAGCTTGATGGCCTGCCGATTATAAGTCTTCAGGATACTCCGTTGTATGGCTGGAACATCGTCATAAAAAGGACCTTTGATATAATATTCTTCATCATTGCAATAATCTTAACTGCACCACTTTTTTTATTAATATCACTCCTGATTAAAATAACATCCATTGGACCCATATTCTATAAACAGGAGAGGATGGGGCTGGATGGTAAGAAATTTATCACCTATAAATTCCGCACAATGATGGTAAATGCAGAAGAAAATACCGGACCTGTATGGGCAAAGGAGAATGATGAAAGAAAGACTACTATAGGCACTTTTTTAAGGAGGACAAATCTTGACGAAATGCCGCAATTCTTTAATGTCCTTAAAGGGGATATGAGTATTGTAGGACCAAGACCTGAGAGACCTGTATTTGTGGAGCAGTTCAAAAAATCAATACCTCAGTATATGTTGAGACACAAAATGAAGGCAGGCATAACTGGCTGGTCACAGGTAAATGGCTGGAGGGGGAATACATCCATAGAAAAGAGAATTGAATATGACCTATATTATATTGAAAACTGGTCATTGATGTTTGATATTAAAATTATACTGATGACCCTGTGGAAGGGGTTTAAAAATGCATATTAATCGGCCGTCAGTCAATAGTCGTGAGTCAACAGTCGTGAGTCAATAGTCAAAAACATGAAAATAATTGCCATCATTCCTGCCAGATATGCCTCTACAAGATTCCCCGGCAAACCCCTCGCAATGATAAATGGCAAACCCATTATACAATATGTCTTTGAAGCTGCATCAAAAGCGTCTCTGATTAACAGGGTTATAGTTGCCACTGATGACGAAAGGATTTTTAGAAAAGTTAAAGAATTTGGCGGGGAGGCATGGATGACCTCATCTAATCATATATCTGGGACAGATAGAATTTCAGAGGTTGCAAAAAAGATTGATGCGGATATAATAGTAAATGTGCAGGGGGATGAACCATTAATAGAACCAGAGGTAATTAATCAGGCAGTTGAGCCGTTTATTAATCAGAACTCAGAATTATATATGGGGACAATCTGCACAGAAATTAAGAGTGAAGATGAATTAAAAGATCCCAATGTAGTAAAGGTTGTCATTGACCGCAGTGGCTATGCACTCTATTTCTCCCGTTCACCTATTCCATATAATAGAGATAAGTGGGCAAGTGGGCAAGGGGGCAAGGAATCACTTGAATCCTCGAACCCTCGAACCCTTGAACCCTGCTATTATAAGCATATAGGACTTTATGTCTATAGGAAGGACTTCCTTATAAAATTTTCTGAACTTTCCCCAACCCCCCTTGAAGAGACAGAGAAATTAGAGCAGTTGAGGGTATTGGAGCATGGCTATAAAATAAAAGTAATAAAGACAGATTATGATTCAATCGGTGTTGATACACCGGAGGATTTGGAAAGGGTAAAGCAAGCAATGAGCAATGGGCAACGAGCAATGAGTAAAACTCGCTCCTAAATACTTACTACTCGTTACTCATTGCTAATTGCTTAAGATTTTGTATATGAACAAAACTAAATATATCTTTGTTACAGGTGGTGTCCTTTCTTCTCTTGGAAAAGGTCTGGCATCAGCTTCTATAGGTGCCCTCCTTGAAGCGAGAGGACTTAAAGTAACACTGTTAAAAATGGACCCATATATAAATGTAGACCCTGGCACAATGAATCCGTATCAACATGGAGAGGTTTTTGTTACTGATGATGGTGCGGAGACAGACCTTGACCTTGGTCACTACGAGCGATTTGTCAACACGAAGATGACAAAGGCAAACAATGTTACCACAGGTAAAATATACAAATTAGTTATAGATAAGGAGAGGAAAGGGGATTATTTAGGTGGAACAGTTCAGGTAATCCCACATATAACAGATGAGATAAAGAAATGCTTTTTAGCTGTCAGAGATAACTTTGACATTGTTATATGTGAAATAGGTGGAACTGTTGGAGATATAGAGAGCCTCCCATTTCTTGAGGCAATGAGACAATTCAAGTTTGATATGGGAAGAGAGAATATTCTCTACATTCATTTAACCCTTGTTCCCTATGTCAGGACCGCTGATGAACTCAAGACAAAACCAACACAACACAGTGTAAAGGAATTGCGAGAAATAGGTATACAGCCCGATATATTACTCTGTCGAACAGAGAAATTACTCTCAGATGACCTAAAGAGAAAGATTGCCCTGTTCTGCAATGTAGATAAAGAATCGGTTATTACAGCCAGAGATGTGGATAATATATATGAAGTCCCACTTGCCCTTCATCAGGAGAGTCTGGATAATATTATTATAAACCTCCTGCATCTCAATACAAAACCTCCAGACCTTTCACCATGGGAAAGTATTATAAAAAGGATAAAGGAACCCAAAGGCGAGGTTGCTATTGCTATTGTAGGTAAATATGTGGAATTGAAGGAGTCTTACAAAAGCCTCTATGAGGCATTAACACACGGTGGAATAGATAATGATGTGAAGGTAAAACTAAAGTGGGTAGATGCGGAGGAGATAGAAAAAAGTGGGTCTGAAGGGGGACTTAAAGATGCCGATGGGATTCTTATTCCAGGCGGGTTTGGGTCAAGAGGAATAGAGGGAAAGATAACAGCTATAAGATATGCCAGAGAAAACAAGGTGCCGTTCTTCGGGATATGTCTCGGGATGCAGTGTGCTGTCATTGAATTTGCAAGGAATGTCTGCGGACTTACAGATGCCAGCAGTTCTGAATTCAATCCATCTACACCCAACCCTGTAATAGATATACTTCCGGAGCAAAATAATATAATAAACAAGGGTGGAACAATGAGACTCGGTGCATATCGCTGTCAGCTTAGAAAGGACTCACTTGCCTTCAGGGCTTATGGAAAAAGAGAGATTTCCGAAAGGCATAGACATAGGTATGAGTTTAACAATAAATACAGGATGCAGCTTGAAGAGGCAGGGTTAAAAATCAGCGGCTTATCACCTGAAGGGAATTTAGTTGAGATAATAGAGATTGAAGACCACCCGTGGTTTCTTGCAGGACAATTCCATCCTGAATTTAAGTCTTCACCAAAAAATCCACATCCCTTATTCAGGGAATTTATAAAGGCATCACTAAATTATAAAAGGTCATGAAAGAAATTATTGTAGGCAAAGTCAAAATAGGGGGAGAAAATCCCCTCATCTTAATTGCAGGTCCCTGTGTAATAGAGAGTGAGAAGTCTGCACTTGATACAGCGGAAAAACTTAAAGATATTTGTAAGGAGATTAATATCCCCTTAATTTACAAATCATCCTATGACAAGGCAAACAGGACTTCTGTCAAGTCCTTCCGTGGTGTCGGTCTAAAAAAAGGCTTAAAGATATTGAAAAAGGTAAGAGATAAATTTAATATCCCTGTCCTCTCTGATATTCATAAGGAGGAAGATATTAAAGAGGCGGCAGATGTGCTTGATATAATACAAATACCTGCATTCCTGAGCCGTCAAACAGATTTGATAATTAAAGTCGCAAAGACTGGCAGAGTAGTAAATGTAAAAAAGGGGCAGTTCCTTGCACCATGGGATGTAAAGAATATAATCAAAAAGATAGAATCCACGGGAAATAAAAAAATCCTGATTACAGAGAGAGGTGTCAGCTTTGGATATAACAATTTAATAGCTGACATGAGGTCGCTACCAATAATGAGGGGTTTTGGCCACCCTGTAATCTTTGATGCCACCCATTCCCTCCAATTACCAGGCGGAGCAGGAAACTCTTCAGGCGGACAGAGGGAATTTGTCCCTCATATTACAAGGGCAGCAGTGGCTACAGGATGCGATGGAATCTTTATGGAAGTCCATCCCGACCCTGATAAAGCACCCTGTGATGGACCAAACATGCTTAAGATGGACAACCTCCCTTCCCTTTTAAAACAGATAAAAGAGATTGACAGAGTTGTTAAATCCCCCCTCGCCCCCCTTTAAAAAGGGGGATTTTATTTCTTCTCCCTCAGCCTCAGAAACGGTTCAAACAAATCAATTGGAATCGGAAATATGATTGTTGTGGCATTTTCTGATGCAATCTCACGGAGTGTCTGTAAGTATCTAAGCTGTAATGCTGAAGGCTGTGTGGCTATTATCTCTGCGGCATCTGTTAGTTTCTGGGCAGCCTGATATTCACCCTCTGCATTTATTACCTTTGCCCTTCTCTCCCTTTCTGCCTCAGCCTGTTTAGCCATTGCCCTCTGCATCTCCTGTGGTAAATCCACATGCTTAACCTCCACATTTGTCACCTTTATACCCCACGGGTCAGTGCGTTTATCAAGTATTGTCTGAAGATTTAAATTTATCTTATCCCTTGCTGAGAGGAGTTCATCCATCTCTGCGGCACCAAGTATGCTCCTCAATGTTGTCTGTGATAACTGGGATGTTGCATAAAGATAGTCTTCAACCTCAATTACCGCCTTCTCAGGAATGATGACCCTGAAATATACAACTGCATTTACCTTCACCGATACATTGTCCCTTGTTATTATATCCTGTGGTGGGACATCCAGGGCTATCAATCTTAGGCTGACCCTAACCATTTTATCAATCCCAGGCAGGACAATAATTAAGCCAGGTCCCTTCGTACTTAAAAATCTACCCAGCCTGAAAATTACACCCCTCTCATACTCCCTTAATACTTTTATAGATGAAAGTATTAAAAGGGCAATTACTATAATAAAAATTGGTATTCCACCCATTTTGACCTCCCCCTAAAAAGTGTCAGAGCCGCAAAGAGTCAGAGTGTCAAAGGAAAATATCAAGACTTTGACACTTTGACACTTTGATACTTTGACACTATTAATTTTAATCCCTCAACCCCTGTTACCACCACTTCGCTTCCGCCCTTTATCTCCTCGCTGCTGTGTGCATCCCATAATTCACCATGGATAAATACCTTGCCTTCACCCTTTATATCGGATTCCGCAACCCCCATTTCTCCAATCAATCCCTCCTTTCCAGTTGTTGGTTTTTTCCGCTGTATCTTTATACCTGCACCTACCAAAAACAGGAAAAAGGCAGCGGTCCCCGCAGCAGCAGGTAGAATCAGATACAGGGAGATTTTCATATATGGCGCAGGAGATTCAATCAGCATAATTGAGCCAAGGACTAAAGATATAATTCCGCCAAGGGTAAGGGCGCCATAACTTGTCACCTTTATCTCAAGAATAAACAGGATAATGCCAAGCAATATGAGTAACAGCCCTGCATAATTTACAGGGAGTGCCTGTAGTGAATAGAATGCCAGTATGAGTGATATTGCCCCCACTATCCCCGGCAATATAGCCCCAGGATTAGAGAGCTCAAAAAACAGCCCATAGAATCCGAGGAGCATAAGCATATAGGCAATATTTGGATTTGAGAGTGCATCAAGAATCCTCTGCCTCAAGCTCATCTCAATATACTTTAATTTAATTCCATCTGTGTTTATAGTCTTTGCCCCTCCTTCAACTTCTACCTTTCTGCCATTTATCTCCTTTAAGAGCAAATCAATGTTCTCTGCTACAAGGTCAATTACATTCTCCTTCTTTGCCTCATCCTCAGAGATTGAGACACTCTTCCTCACCGCCTTCTCTGCCCAGACCTCATTCCTACCCCTCTTCTTTGCAAGGGAAATGATATATGCGGCAGCATCATTTTCAACCTTTTTGGACATCTCCCTGTCCATCTTTCCACCCATATTTACAGGGTGAGCAGCACCTATGTTGGTCCCGGGTGTCATAGCGGCTATATGGGCTGCAATGGTTATAAATGCACCGGCAGATGCCGCCCTTGAACCACTTGGTGAAACATATACAACTATCGGAATACTTGAAGCCATCATCTCTTTTATTATCATCCTCATTGATGTATCAAGTCCCCCTGGGGTGTCAAGCTGTATGATTAAAACTTCAGCATTACTGACAGATGCCTCTTTTATACCATTGATAATATACTCAGCAGAAACTGGATTTATTACTCCATCAACTTTTAAAACTATCGCATGCCGAACTTCGCTGTAAGATGGTATTTGGAGAAAAAGAAGTGATAGGAGTATGAGAAAATAGCTTATGTTTTTCTTCATAAATCATTTTAACTTGTCTTTGTATAGACAATCTAATACAATAAAACACTTAAAGTCAAGCCCCGCACATAAAACTTATGTGCGGGGTAAAGTGGAGGATACATGAAAAAGGCACTGATTACAGGTATTACCGGGCAGGATGGTTCATATCTGGCAGAATTTTTGCTGGAGAAAGGCTACAGGGTTGCAGGTATAGTCAGAAGGTCATCTACTGAGAGTTTTGAGAGGATAGACCATATTAAAAACAAGGTTGAACTTAAACAGGCTGACCTGCTTGACCAGTTATCAATAATTGATGCAATAAAGGAATTTGAACCAGATGAGATATACAATCTTGCTGCCCAGTCCTTCGTCCCTACATCATGGACCCAGCCCATACTTACCGGAGAATTTACTGCCTTGGGCGTTACACGGATGCTTGAGGCAATAAGACACATAAGTAAAAATATAAAATTTTATCAGGCGAGCAGCAGTGAGATGTTCGGAAAGGTTCAGCAGATACCTCAGAATGAGAAGACTCCATTTTATCCCCGAAGTCCTTATGGTGTGGCAAAGGTCTATGGCCACCTGATAACTGTGAACTACAGGGAGAGTTACAATATATTTGCATGCTCGGGAATACTCTTTAATCATGAGTCTCCGCGAAGGGGTCGTGAGTTTGTTACAAGGAAGGTAACGGAAGGGGCAGTCAAAATTAAACTTGGACTGGCGAAGGAATTAAGGCTTGGCAACTTTGAGGCTAAAAGGGACTGGGGATACGCAAAGGATTATGTAAGGGCAATGTGGCTTATGCTCCAGCAGAAAGAACCATCTGATTATGTTATTGCAACAGGGAAAGAACATTCAGTGCAGGAGTTGGTGAAGATTGCGTTTGGACACCTTGGACTCAAATGGAAGGATTATGTTGTAATAGACCCTGCCCTTATTCGTCCTGCAGAGGTAGACCATCTTGTCGGTGACTATTCAAAGGCAAAGAAGGAATTAGGCTGGGAGCCTCATGTATCATTTCAGGAATTAATAGAGATGATGGTAGAGGCAGATATGGAGAGACTGAAAAAATCTCTTTAGCCACAGACTTACACAGACCTACAGTCCCATTGTTTCATTGCTTCATGGTTTCATTGTTTTAACAATGGGACAATAAAACAATGTAGCAATGGTTATTGGTTATTACCTATGCGTGCTCTTATCACAGGCGTTACCGGCTTTGTCGGCTCTCATCTATCGGAATTTTTAATAGAAAAGGGACTTGAGGTATTTGGAATTACTTCTTCCGGCAGAACATTGCCTTCAGAAAGAATAAAAATTTTAAAATGCGATATAAGGGACGCTGCCAAGGTCAAGGATATACTGTCTGATATAAAACCACAGCAGATATACCATTTATCTGCCATATCTTCCCCTTTAAATTCTATAAAAAATCCGAGGACGACCCTTGATATAAACTTTTATGGGACATTAAATCTGGTAGAAGCACTAAGAAAGACAGGGTTGGATTCTCATATATTATTTGTAGGTTCTGTAGATGAATATGGTGCGGCATCAGAAAAATACATACCGATAAAAGAAGACTGCCCTTTAAATCCTTTAAGTCCCTATGCAGTAAGCAAGACATCGGCAGATATGTTGTGTTATTCCTATGTTAAGACCTACGGTATGAATATAGTCAGAGTGAGACCTTTCAATCATACAGGACCTGGTCAGAGGGCAGAGTTTGTATGCTCCGGTTTTGCAAAACAGATTGTTGAGATTGAAGCTAAAATCAGAGAGCCTGTTATTTATACAGGCAATAGAGAGATACAGAGGGATTTTACTGATGTGAGGGATATGGTATCAGCATACTATCTTGCTCTTAAAAAGGGGGCAAGTGATGAGGTTTATAACATTTGTTCAGGGAATACTTATTCAATTCTGTGGATTCTCAATACACTTTTAAAGTCTGCAGGACTATCAGTGGAGATAAGAGAAGATAAATCAAAATTAAGGCATGGAGATGTTAAAGTTATAAAAGGGGATTGCAGTAAATTCAGGGCGATAACGGGCTGGAAATCAACAATACCATTTGAAAAGACCCTTAGTGATTTGCTTGATTACTGGAGGGGAAAAATATTATAGTATCAAAGTGTCAAAGTATCAAAGCAAAAAAACTATGACACTATGACACTCTGACTCTCTGACACTTAAATGACCTTGCCCTTTAATCTGACCTATTTCCTTTATTTTTACACACTCTGGATGGTGGAAGCCTTTCTCCCCATCTACTTTAAATCTATTTCCATACCTGATAAAAGCATAGGATTACTCGTTGGTGCTTTTGCCGCCTCCTCATCAATAAGCATTATTCCTGCCGGAATAGTATCAGACCGTATTTCACCATGCTCCATAATAAGAATCGGGATTATACTTTTTTTGATATATCTTCTCGGATTGATACAGTCGAGTTTAACATTAACTATCTTATCATTTACCATCATTGGAGGTATTGGTTCTACACTTATAAACATCGGCTTAAATACCTCATTTTACAAAGGGCTTAAAGAGATGGGGAGGGGGAGCCGGATAGGGTCTTTTCTTTTCAGTTCCTCTGCAGGATATTCTCTTGGACCATTATCGGCAGGATATTTACTGCACAGGGCAGATATGAAATTTGTCTTTATTTTTGGGATTGTGGGTTGGACTTC
>Ga0155468_1003_pt1 | contig 26959 bp, 27 predicted proteins | sample RifCSPhighO2_12_FD_107126 | JGI IMG/M metagenome (GOLD analysis project Ga0155468, IMG submission 107126) | Nitrospinae bacterium RIFCSPHIGHO2_12_FULL_39_42 | reverse complement strand
CAATTTTGCCCTCAGATGGGCCTTAACCCTTGCAAGCACATCAAACATATCATAGGGTTTTGAAATATAATCATCTGCACCTGAACCGAATCCATCTGTCTTAGTTACCCTGTCACCCATAGCAGTAAGCATTATGATTGGAATATGTCTTGTAGCCTCATCTTCTTTGATAACTTTGCATACCTCCATGCCGGTCATATCAGGGAGTATTATATCCAGCAGAATAAGGTCAGGACTGAATGATTTTACCTTCCGTATTGCATCACTGCCATTATATGTCTCTAATACTGAATAACCCTCTTCTGTAAAAGAAAATGATAGTGACCTGCAGATATTCTTGTCATCATCAACTATGAGAATCTTCTTCTTTTTTATATCCCCATCCATAAATAATAACCAATAACTTACAACTATTAACTAACAACTAAGTTAAAAGTTAAAAAGTTAAATGTTGTAAGTTGCAAGTTGTAAGTTGTCAGTTGTAGGCAGTTCATCAATTGCCTTGTTTGCCAGCCTGTCAGCCATCTCATTTTCAACATGACCATTGTGACCCTTTATCCATTTCCACTCAATCTTATGCCTTTTTGATAATTTAACCAATTCCTCCCATAATTCTCTATTCTTTACAGGCATTTTTCCGTATGTTTTCCAGTCCTTTTTCATCCAGAGATTAACCCATTTTATCATTCCCTGAATAAGATAATTTGAATCTGAAATCAGGGTAACATCACATGGTTCTTTAAGGGTTCTCAAGCCAATAATAGCTGCTGTCAACTCCATCTTATTATTTGTTGTATTACTTTCAGCTCCTTTAATCTCTTTCATGTTATTGTTATGCTTTAAAACAACCCCATATCCACCGGCTCCGGGATTCCCCTTGCATGCACCATCTGCATATATAAATACTTTTTTCATTAACTATTAACTCTCAACTCATAACTCATAACTCATTTACCCTGTCATCATAGTAATTTTTACCATAAGGACATTGTCAAGGTAATTGAAATCTATTGGCTTTGTAATATAGTCATCTGCACCAAGATTTAAAGCCTTTTTTCCTGTCTCTTCATCCATGGCTGCAGTAATCATGATTACACCAATCTCTTTATCAATCTCCTTTATTTTTTTTAGTGTTGTTATCCCATCCATCTTGGGCATGTTAATATCCAGAAGCACAATGTGGGGTCTCTCATCTTTTACAATATTTATTGCATCCTCGCCATTAGAGGCAGCTAAAACAGTATGCCCCTTTTCCTTTAAATACCACGCCAAAAATGAACAGATATTAGGTTCATCATCAACAACAAGAATTCTTGCCATATTACCCTCCGATAAATATCCTCATCTAATTAGTTGATACTGAAAAAAATGTCATTTTTCAGTGTGAATTAACTAATCTTACCCTGTCATCATTACTATCTTCACCATAAGGACATCATCAAGATACTTGAGGTCCATAGGCTTTGTTATATAATCATCTGCCCCGAGCTTCAAGGCATTCTTTGCAGTCTCCTCGTCTTTGACTGCGGTTACCATAATCACACCAGTATTTTTATCAACTTCCTTTATCCTTTTTAATGTCTCTATCCCATCTATACCGGGCATTCTGATATCCAGGAGTACTATATGAGGTCTCTCGTCTTTTACAGTATTTATTGCATCTTCACCATTGAGCGAAGTAAAAACCTTATACCCCTTTTTCGTCAGATACCTATCTAAAAATGAACATATTTCAGGTTCATCATCAACTACAAGTATTCTTATCATATTAACCCCCTCCAAATACACCTAAACACAGGGCAATAGAATCGCAAATGTTGTTCCTTTCCCTGCTTCACTTTTAACATTTATCCTGCCACCATGATTCTCTATTATACCGTATGCAACTGATAATCCAAGCCCTGTTCCTTTCTTTTCAGATTTTGTAGTGAAAAAGGGGTCAAAAATTTTATTTATTATATTTTCAGGTACCCCCCCTCCATTATCCGAAACAGAAATTGCCACATATCTATTGGATTGCACCTTTTCCCCTTTGCAGCCACTCGTAACAATATTTATAGTTTTTTTCCATCGCATCCTCTCCAGATTCTCTATACCCTCCTTCAATTCCCTCTCATTCAATGCATCTCTGGCATTGGTGAGGATAATCATCAAAACCTGCTCAAGCTGGTCAGCATCTCCAATTATAGAAGGAATATCTTTATCAAATGCCCTTCCCACAGTGATATTTTGAAACTTAAATTCGTAATCCAATGAGGATAATACCTTTTCTATTAATATATGTATATCAATATCTTCCCTCTTTGGCTCTCTCTGTTTTGAAAACCTCTGGAGTCCGTCAATAATATTTACAATCCTCTCCACCTGCTTCTGCATAACTTCATATATCCTTCTATCCTCAGCAGGAATATCCTTCTCAGTTAGCTTCATCTGTATATTCCCTGATATTATATTAAGGGGGTTTAAAATCTCATGTGTCATACCTGCAGTAAGACCACCGATAGAGGCAAGCTTTTCTACTCTGACCATCTGCGACTGCATAAGCTTTCTATCGGTTATATCAATAAGATTAAAGATTGTGCCTTGATAGATGCCGCTCTCATTCCTTATGGCAGAAAATCTTAAATTAAACCATCTATCGGCAATATAGCTGTCCCACTCTATATAATTCCGGTCCCTATGGTTTTTAAATGTATCAAGCACATATCTTACTTTAGGATTGCTTTCTTTTTTATGGTGGAGATATATATTCTTACCTACACTATCTTCCTTTTTAACCTTGAATAGATTTAGGGCATATTTATTCATATCCACAATAGTATCATTCTCATCGCAGAATATAACCGCCTCGTTCATCCCTTCTATCATGGCTTCCAGCCTGCTTTTCTCTTTCATTAAATCACTGTCCTTCTCAGCCAGTAATTTATAGAGATTCGCAGTCATTTTTCTTAATTCTTCTACGAGACCCTTATTTTCCCTTATCAGCCTGACTTTATGACAAGCCTCTCTCACTGCGTAATATAGCCCTTCCAAATCAAGTGGTTTTTGCTTAAAATCAAAGACACCCTCTTTCAATGCCGATAGTATATAATCTCTATCAGGATGTGCTGTCATAATAATTATAGAAATTTCCTCTGATAAGTCTTTTATTTTTTTGGTGAGCATAATTCCATCCATCCCGGGCATCATTATATCCACTATTGCCACATCAAAGGCATTATTTTTAATTGCATTGAGAGCCTCCTCTCCACTTGCTGCTGTCTCCACCCTGTAGTCTTTACCGGTAAAGAATTCCTTAAGCATTACCCTTGCATTCTCTTCATCATCTACAACTAAAATCTTTGGTGCTTCCATAAAATAATCCTTGAAAAATTTATTAATGCTGATACAATCATAGCAACTTATAAATAATCCTGTCAAACGGTAAATAGAAATAAAGGGGACGGTTCTATTTAATTGGTAAATATTGGTAGAAAATAAGGTAAGGAGTAAGACAAGTAGGGTGGAGGGAAAATAAATAGAACCGTCCCCTTTATTTCATCAGGGAGAATATCCTATGCATCTTAAAATCCGCACAAAATTAATCCTTTCATTTTTTACTCCAATAATTCCGCTTGTTGCTATTGTCATTATTGTCTCAGTCTATATCCTGAATAATCTCTATAATGAGGTGCAAAGTCTTAATACCATCACAAGAGAAGGGATGAAGGTTGCAGACCTGAGATTATCCTTAGATAGGGGCTTGATGCCTGTAAATGACTATATCATTACAGGGGCTCGGAAATATGCCGATGATTTCAAGGGTATTTCAAAAGAGATTGAAGAGAGATTTAAGGAAGTGGAAGATGTAGCAAGGACATCTGAGGAGATGGAGATACTGAAGGATGTAAAGAATTCATGGCAGAATATAAATAAAATATCTATTAAGATATATGCAATCCCTGACCCTGTTGGTAATAAAGATGCTGCAAGACTCATGGAGGAGATGGATTATAAGTGGGGTTATCCTGCCATAGAGAGGCTCAAGAGATGGAGGGAGATTGACCTTGAGGAATATAAAAGTGTTTTGGAAAAACATAACATGGCATGGATGAGACTATGGACTATTATAATTATAGTGAGTCTCTCATTCCCCATCTTATGCTTATTGTATATTCTTTATTATTCCCGGCAGTTTCTTAAAAGTATAGATGTACTTAAGAATGGTGCTAAAACTATTGCTGATGGTAATCTTAACGAGCACATAGACTTACATACAGGGGATGAGATAGAGGAATTATCAGTTCTATTTAATAGTATGGCTGATAACCTGAAGGTCAGTTATACCTCCCTTGAAGATAGGGTAAGGGAGAGGACAAGGGAGCTAAAAGAGGCAAGCGAAGCCATATTGCGGGCAAAGAATGAATATGAGGCAACATTTGACGGTATATCAGACCCACTCTTCGTCCATGACAGGGATTTTAAGATTGTAAGGGCAAACAGGGCATACGCAATGGCTGCAGGAATGGACATAAAAGAGCTGGCAGGAAAGGTTTATTATGAGGTCTTTCCAAAGATGAAGAGTCCATTTAAGATGTGTCTGAAGGCAAGGGAATTGCAGGAGGAGGAGGAGGAGGAGGAGGAGTTTTCATATCCTGTTACAAATAGAATATTTAAGATAAGGTTTTATCCAATAAAGGATGTGAACGGAGGGTATCTTTATTCCATTCATATACTTGAGGATATAACAGAGGCAAAGAGGGCAGCAGATATGCTCCAAAGGGCATACCGCAGACTCTCCATTCTTTACAATATAGACCGTTCTCTTTCGCAGTCATTAGGCTTAGACGATATCCTCAAAGATGGCTTATCTATGACTTTAAAGACTCTGGAAATTGAAGGGGGCGCCATCACACTCATAGATGATGATGGAAAGACAATGACAATACGCACACATATAGGTCTTTCAGAGGAATTTGTAAATACTGTGCGGCATATAAATATAGATGAGGGTATATCTGGCAGGGCTGTAACTGAGAAAAAACCCGTTATTCTCAATGTCTCAGAATACCCCACCGAACGATTGGCTCCGTTTATAAAAAAAGAAGGTTTCCAGACCTTGGTGAGTACACCACTTATCTCGGCTGGCAGGGTATTCGGTGCATTAACCCTTGCAACACATAAAATAAAAGCCTTTCCGCCTGAGGAAACAGAACTGCTGACATCCATCGGCATACAGCTTGGCTCTGCTGTTCAGAATGCCTCTCTCTATCAATCGTTAAAAATAAGTGAGGAAAGATACCGCGGTCTTATAGAGACCTCCGCAGATGCCATAGTCTCTGTCAATGATTCAAGGGAGATAATACAATGGAACGATTCCGCATCAAGGATTTTCGGCTACACCAAAGATGAGATAATGGGCAAACCAATTGATACCATTGTCCCGGAAGAGTATCAAAACAGACATATAGAGGGTTTTAAAAGATATATAAAAACAGGTGAGGGTAAAATCATAGGTAAAACTGCTGAACTTAAAGGTTTAAGAAAAGATGGCTTCATTGTCCATGTTGAGTTGAGCCTGTCTGTGCTAAGAGCAGGAGAGTCATATATCTTTACAGGGATTATTCGTGACCTCACTGAAAGAAAACGAGCTGAGCAGGAGAGCATCCAACAGCAAAAACTTGCAACCATGGGACATCTTGTATCAGGGATTGCACATGAAATCAAAAATCCACTTAGTATTATATCAGGCTATATACAGATGCTAAATAAGGATGAACAGGACACAGAAAAAAAGAAGATATATAAAACAGTCCTTCAACAGGTTGACCGTTCTGTAAAGATAATAGATAATCTGTTAGGATTTGCCAGAAGGAGGGAGTATGAAATCAAGGATATCAGCATAAATAACCTTATAGAAAGCACCATAAGATTAGTAGAATATGAGATGAAGCTTGAAAATATTATATTTGTAAGGGATTTTGAGAAGGATTTACCTCTTGTAAAGGGTGATGCTGACCAGCTTGCACAGGTGTTTTTAAACCTGATTAATAATGCAAGGGATTCAATGAATGAAAAGCAGAAAAGAATAAAGAGTGGAGAATTGAAGGCTGAGGGATGGAAGGGGAAAATAGGGATAACTACAAAAAAGACAGACAATAAGATAGAAATAGTTTTTGCAGATACAGGATTAGGGATTTTAGAGGATAAGGTAGCCAATATGTTCAAGCCATTCTTCACAACGAAGGCAGAAGGAAAAGGGACAGGACTTGGACTATCCATTGCAAAGGATATAATAGAAAAACATGGAGGGAAGATTGAATTGGAAAATAAAGTGGGGGAGGGGGTAAAGTTTATAATAAGGCTGCCAATTTCCTCCCCTTCGTAAGGAGAGGAAACAAAAAGTCTATGTCTAAAAATTTTGAGTTTAAATCATGGGAAAAAACTTAATCTGTCCTGAATGTGGTTATGGAATAAAAGAATATAAAAATCCCTTCCCTACAGTGGATATTATAATTGAATGTGAAACCCCTGATGGGGGAAAGGGTATAGTGCTCATATTCAGAAAAAAGGAGCCGAGGATGTGGGCAATACCCGGCGGATTTGTGGATTATGGAGAAACTCTTGAAGATGCCGCTGTAAGGGAGGCATTTGAAGAGACATCATTAAAGGTAGAACTAATCAGACAATTTCACTCCTATTCAGACCCTGCTCGTGATTCAAGACAGCACGATATATCAATGGTATTCATAGCAAAAGCTAAAGGAATACCTGAAGCCGCTGATGATGCGGAAAGGATAGGTTTATTCAATAAGAATAATCTGCCTGATGAGTTGGCATTTGACCATACTATTATCTTGAATGATTACTTTAAAAAGAGATATTGAAAGATTGTATATCATGGTGTTAAAAATTTGACATTTCACTTTTTTTGAATTATCTTTATAATCTATTTTTTACTATGGAACAAAAGAAAATTGCGGTGTAAGGAAAAATTTTTATAATCCACCGGAAAAAGTCGTTCAAAAAAGTCATTTTTCACCAGTTCATACTGAAAAGCTATTTTTCAGTATCAAATAATTCGGTTTTAAATATAGGAGGGATGAAATATGGCAATGAATATTACTCAGAAAGTTATAAAGAAACATCTTGTTTCAAGTAATATGGCTGCGGGAGAAAAGATTGCAATAAAAATGGACCAGACATTGACACAGGATGCAACAGGGACTATGGCATATCTGCAGTTTGAAGCCCTTGGTGTTCCGAGGGTAAAGACAAAGCTCTCTGTAAGTTATGTGGACCACAATACACTCCAGACAGATTTCATGAATATGGATGACCACAGATTTCTTCAGAGTATCGCTGCTAAATATGGTCTCTATTTTTCCCGTCCGGGTAATGGTATCTGTCATCAGGTTCATCTTGAAAGGTTTGGCATCCCCGGTCAGACCCTTATCGGTTCAGACAGCCATACACCAACATGCGGCGGACTTGGAATGATTGCAATAGGAGCAGGCGGACTTGATGTTGCACTGGCAATGGGTGGAGACCCATTTTATCTTTCCATGCCAAAAGTGGTTCTTGTAAAACTTACAGGTAAACTCCAGCCGTGGGTATCTGCAAAGGATATCATACTGGAGCTTTTAAGAAGGCTTACAGTTAAGGGTGGAGTTGGAAAGGTTATTGAGTATGGCGGAGAAGGAATAAAGAGCCTTTCTGCCCCTGAAAGGGCAACAATAACAAATATGGGTGCAGAGCTTGGTGCTACAACATCAATCTTCCCCAGCGATGAAATTACAAGGGCATTTTTAAAGGCACAGAAGAGAGAGAAGGCATGGATAAAACTGGAGGCAGATGCAAAAGCCACCTATGATGAGGTTGTTGAACTTGATTTGAATAAGCTTGAACCAATGATTGCAAAACCGCACAATCCTGATAATGTAGTTTCTGTAAAAGAGCTGGAAGGGACTCCGGTTCAGCAGGTGGCAATAGGGAGTTGCACTAATTCGTCATACAGGGACATGATGACTGTTGCATCAATATTGAAGGGTAAAACCATTCCACCTGATGTAAGCCTTGTAATTGCACCGGGTTCAAAGCAGGTTCTTGAAATGATAACAAGAAATGGCGGACTTACAAGCATGATTTCTGCAGGTGCGAGGATACTTGAGAGCGCATGTGGGCCATGCATTGGAATGGGAAATGCCCCATCTACAAAGGCTGTTTCTATCAGGACATTCAATAGAAATTTTGAGGGAAGGAGTGGCACAAAGGATGCTTTAGTTTATCTCACAAGCCCTGAAGTTGCGGCAGCAGCGGCATTGAAAGGTGTTATAACCGACCCCAGAAAACTTGGGAAAAAGCCTCCGAAGATAGCAATGCCAAAGACATTTATCGTGGATGATAATATGGTTATCCCGCCGCTTCCACTTAAAAAGGCTGCATTAGTGGAGATTATCAGGGGACCGAATATTAAACCACTTCCAGAATTTAAACCACTTCCATCCATGATTCAGGGTAAAGTTCTTATTAAGGTCGGTGATAATATTACAACCGACCATATAATGCCTGCCGGTGCCAAGATACTGCCTTTAAGGTCAAATATCCCTGCAATGGCAGAACATGTTTTTGCACCGATAGACTCAGCATTTCCAAAGAGGGCAAAGGAGATGGGAGGAGGATTTATCATTGGAGGTGCAAATTATGGTCAGGGTTCAAGCCGTGAGCATGCAGCCCTTGCACCCATGTATCTTGGTGTGAAAGCTGTTGTCACTAAATCTTTTGCAAGAATACATCTGGCAAACCTTATAAACTTCGGCATTCTGCCTCTAACCTTTGCCAATGAATCGGATTATGATCAATTAGAACGGGATGATGAATTAGAGCTGGATGTATCAGGACTTAACGGAAAAAATCTCAAATTAAAGAATAAGACAAAAGGGGTGGATATAGATGTTAAACATCCACTGGTTGGAAGGGATATTGAGATTATTAAGGCAGGGGGTTCACTGGGCTTTGTAAAGGCAAGAGGGTAAAAAAACAATGAGCAATGAACAATGAGTGAAGAGTTTTTACTCGTTGCTCATTGCTGTAAAAGGGGGTGGGATGAGAAAAAAGATTACAATAGTTGGGGCGGGGCATGTAGGTGCTACAGCAGCCCAATTGATAGCGTATAAAGAATTAGGCGACATTGTCCTTATTGATATAATTGAAGGTGTTCCACAGGGAAAAGGGCTTGACCTACAGGAGTCTGCCCCGTTGGAACTTTTTGATTCTTCTATCATAGGGACAAATGATTATAAGGATACCGCCAATTCAGATGCAGTGGTTGTTACGGCGGGCATTCCGAGAAAACCAGGGATGAGCCGTGAAGACCTTCTTGATGTAAATGTTAAGATTGTAAAAGCTGTAATAGAGCAGGTTATAAAATATTCACCCGATGCCTTTGTTATTGTAGTCTCCAATCCACTGGATGCTATGTGTTATGTGGCTATGAAGATTGGAAAGTTATCAAGAAACAGAATAATAGGTTTATCAGGCGTCCTTGATTCTGCCCGTATGAGGGCATTTGTTGCTATGGAACTTAATGTCTCTATGGACGATGTCCAGGCAATGGTCTTGGGTCTGCATGGCGATGACATGGTGCCTCTGCCGAGATATTCAACTGTATCCGGAATCTCTATTACTGAACTACTCTCAAGAGAGCAGATTGAAAGGATAATTGATAGAACGCGAAAGGGTGGGGGAGAGATAGTAAATTATCTTAAGACAGGAAGTGCCTATTATGCCCCGGGTGCTGCGATTGTTCAGATGCTTGAATCAGTATTAAAGAACAAGAAAAGGGTTTTGCCATGTGCAGCATTTCTTGAAGGTGAATACGGGATAAGCGGTATATTCACAGGGGTTCCTGTTAAATTAGGCGGTAGTGGTGTAGAGAAGATTATTCAGATAAAATTGACGGATAATGAAATGGCTGCCCTCCGCAAATCAGCAGAGGAGGCAAGAAAAACCGTTAGCCAGATAAAATTATAATCATTCCTTTACCTCTACAATTTTTTCCACCTCTAAATCGGCTTCATAAGGGCTGTCATTCTCTCTTGAGATTTTTCCTTTAAGGGTAACTACCTTACCCACATATTTTTCAAGCTTAAGCGTCTGCCTTCCTTTAATATAGTATATCTTGCTCTTTTTTCTTACTATCTTTAACGGAACCAACTGGAGGTCTTCATATTTCCAGTAGAGGAGCCTGCCCGTTACAAACACAGATGGATTTGATGCTAATGCCTTTTTATACTGCAAATTTTTTATCTTGAGAAAGACAGGGAGGTCATTTTTTTTTGTAACTATCATGTGATAATAGATAGATTTTTTTGGTGAAAGGTCATAACTTCTCTCTATGTGCCTGTAGTCCACTATGACCTCTAACTTTTTTTCCTTTTCATTTATGAATACCCCTTTTAAATCCAGAGTGTAATTATCCATAGGCTGTGTCATTATTGCAATAAGCATTAATTCATTAAAGTTAATTCTGGAAAGTTCTTTTTCAAGTATGCGGATTTTATCGGCGGCAGCATAATTTCGCATCCCTTTAAAATCATTTAGCATGTATTCTACGCCTGCCTTTGACCTGATGATTTTAACATAGGGAGGGGAATTTTCACTTGTGCCGATGAGATTAGTCTGTAAAGAATTTTTAAATTCCTTTATTATCGGCACCCTCTTATCTTCTGCTGATAAATTACTAATAAATAAGATGAGGAATAGGATGGGTAATATCTTTTTTATTCCACGCCGCATAAAGTAATAGTAACTTATCTTTACTAACCCATCAAGTTTTTTGACATATTGCTTGCGTATGAATCCGCTTTGAAATAAAATTATGTCTTGATTAAAACTATGAAGGAGTTTATACAGATGGGAACAATTAAATGTTCAGAGTAAGGTTTCATGGAAGGGGAGGGCAGGGGGCAAAGATTGCAAGCAGACTGCTTGGAACTGCTGCCTTTCTTGAAGGATACTATGCCCAGGATTTCCCATTATACGGTGCTGAGAGGAGAGGCGCCCCGATAGCTGCATTTACACGCATATCAAAAGAACCTATCTTGGAACGAGGCGTAATAGCAGAGCCTGATATTTTAATAGTAATGGATGAAACCCTTCTGCACGACCCAATGGCAATGCCATTAACAGGACTGAAAGAGGATGGAGTCATTTTTTTAAATACAACCCATAGTCCAGCCGAAGCCAAAAACAGGTATAAAATTAAGGCACAGATAATTACATTAGATATAACAAAGATTGGCATTGATACTCTTGGAAAGCCTATTCTCAGCACGCTTGCAGGTGGCACTGCCTCAAAAATTGCCGGTCTTAGAGAGGATTCATTAAAAAGGGCTATTGAAAAAGAGCTTTCAGAAATAATAACAGACAGTGAGCTTATTAAAAAAAATATAGAGGCATCACTCTATTGCTTTAATACCATTAACCCTGTAGAGGTAAAAACCTCTAAAATCACACATAAAGGAAGCACCATTATCTCCATGCCGTTTGAAGCAGCCTCAATCTCCACCCCTTCTATAAATACAAAAGGAAATACACCCTTGCGAAAGACAGGCAACTGGCGGACATTTAAACCGATTTTTAATTATGAGTTATGCAATAAATGTATGATATGTGTTGCGAGATGTCCTGACGGTTGTATCACAATAAATTCTGAAGGCTTTCCATATACCGATTATGAGAATTGTAAAGGATGTATGATATGTGCTGAAGAATGCCCAACAGAGGCAATAGAGAAGGTGAGGGAGGTCCACACATGGAAAACCCTTCAGTAGGAGTTAAATAGTGCACCTCAGCGAGGCAGATACCAGGGCAAAACTGATAGACCCTGTACTTCATAATCGTGGCGGGACTGAGGAATTGGAAAATCCCTACATATTCAATGCCCCTGATGTTGTTAAAGCAGGAGGTCTCAACGCATTAAAAAGCCTCGGTGAACCTAAAGATATTATTAACGAGGCTAAAAAGAGGTTGTTTGCAGTATGAGCAAATATAGAATATTTGTTAGCGCCAATCATGTTTTTCATCTTTGATGACAGGATAGAAATAAGCAATCCGGGCAGTCTTCTGCCGGGTCTGAATATCAAAAACTTAGAGGGACATCATGCAGCGAGGAATAAAATAATCTGCGATATCTTTCATGAAACAAAGGATATGGAGAAGTTCGGCACTGGCGTTGGTAAGATGAAAAGACTCATGAAAGAACATGGCTTGCCAAAACCCGATTTTTCAGAAGAAGGGAATTTCTTTGTGGTAAAGTTTTATGGGCCAGGGGATAAGATTTTAGATTTAGTTCCCAGCATACCCAAAGAAAGGCAGGTAGACTTAAGAGAGTTGGGACTAAATAAAAGACAGATTGAGGCATTGAGGTTGATGGTAAATGAAAGGAAGACTTTTACCATCAATGAATATTATCAGAAGTTTAATACAAGTGAAAAAACCGCTCGCAGAGATTTCAAAAAATTGATTTCCTTGGGATTTGTAGAAAAAATAGGCTCAACTAATGAACCCTTTAACTCTTGAACCTTTAAAAGATGGCTGGCGGTGTGTGAGACTGGGGGAGGTGCAGGAAACAACTGCATATTTTACAGGTGCAGTTGGTCAGCAAAGAGTGCCAGACAGTTTTTTATCAGACTATATTATTCCTCTGCCCTTAATAGAGATTCAACAGCGTATAGCAGTTGATCTCAAAGAAAAAATGGCACAGGTTGAAAAACTACAATCTAAAACTTTCAAACAGCAATCCGCATTAAATTCCTTACCTCAGGCGATTTTAAGGAAAGCGTTTAGGGGGGAGTTGTAATGGATATTAAGATTCATCCACATGCCAGAGAACGAATGAAAGAACGAGGCACATCCGAGAAGGAAATAATAAAAACTGTAGAAGAAGGAGAACAGTTCCCTGCAAAATTTGGAAGGATTGGTTTCAGACGAAATTTCTATTTTGATGGTATATGGAGAGGGAAGAAATATCAGACAAAACAGGTAGAGGCATACACAGTCAAAGAAAACAATGATTTTATTGTAATAACAGTTGTAGTAAAATACTTTTAGGAGGCAAAACCATGAAAATAAGTTATGACTCTAAATATAACATCGCCTATATAAGACTTCGGGAGAAAACTGCGGAGATTGAAACTATTCATATAAGTGACGAGTTGAATGTTGACATTACTCCTGATGGCAAGATATATGGCATTGAGCTGCTTAATGCCAACGAACAGCTTGAAATTACCAAAAATGGTGGCTTGGTTCTGATAGATGAATCCACAGGCAAAAAGGCAGCACTTCCTGTTTAAATAAGCCTCTTTAACTATTGCCTTTCATCAATTTAAAAATGGCACAAGTTAAAAATCTGCAATCTACAATCTTAAATCAGCAATTAGCATTAAATACCTTACCGCAGGCAATGTTAAGGAGGGCATTTAGGGGGGAGTTAATGACTTGTAAGTGCATGAATGCAAATGAGTGGGATAAGTTTGAAAAACTTCGTGGTCAATGTTCAGCGTTGAAAGAAATTCTTGTTCCAGACAATGTCTGGAACAAATTTCAAGTAATGAATTCTAAGGAAAGGGATAAGGCTTTCCATCGGTCAATGATTTTATTGGCTTTAGAGCGAGGGTACCTAAACAAGATAACATCCCCAGTCCACCGCTATTTGATGGAGGGATCAAGACCTAAGGCATCAGTAAATAACAACTACAAAAATGATCTTATAGAGCTTTGGATGTCAAAGAATAATGAAAAAGAACGTCACAAAGATGCAAGAATTTATATGGGAAAACTTGTTGAATTACAATGTCATTCATTGAAATTGAGAAAGATTTAACAACTTTCACTTCTAATCTTAGTGAATTATGGATAGTCAGAAAAGAAGATGGATTTCAGCTTTCACGGAAACATTCTATCTATTTTGATAAGAAGGATACGAATTTATGAAAACCAATAACCGCAAGCTCACATCCCCTCAATCCTTGAACTCTTACATCAAAGGCATCTGCGATATTATGCGGAGGTCGGGGAGGGCTGGGGTGCCTAAATTGACATGGAGGTAAGGTGGGAAAAATAAAGGAAATGCTTACTGGTAATGCTGCTGCTGCATGGGGTGTGAGGCTTGCAGAGATTGATTATATCCCTGCTTACCCTATTACACCTCAGACTGAGATTATTGAGACACTTGCAAAATGGATAAGCGATGGAGCCATTAATACCAAAATGGTTACAATGGACTCAGAGCATTCAATGATTACGGCTGTAGGGGCTGCATCAGCAACAGGGGTGAGGGCATTTACTGCAACTTCAAGTCAGGGGCTTCTGTACGGTTTTGAGATGCTCTATACAGTGGCTGGATGGCGTGTTCCACTTGTGATGGTGAATGTATCAAGGGGGCTCTCAGCCCCTATAACCCTTGAGCCTGACCATAATGATATCCTATCTGCGAGGGATTCAGGATTCTTACAGATTCATTGCGAGACCTGTCAGGAGGTTCTTGATTCCATTCTGATAGCTTATAGACTTGCAGAGGATGAACGGATACTTCTACCTATCCTTGTAAATATGGATGGCTTTCACCTCTCATTCACGAGGGAGCCTGTAGATATTCCAAATATAGTGGATGTTAGAAGGTTCTTACCAACTTACAATCCCAAACATGCCTTTTTCAAGGCAAGTCAGCCGATGGCACAGGGTATTGCAGTCCTCGGCGGACCTATATATTCTTACTTCAAATACCAGATGCACCTTGCAAGTCAAAAAGGACTTGAGGTTTATAAAGAAATTAGTAAAGAATTTGAAAATATATTTTGTAGAAAATACGACACATTAGAAGGATATATGACAGATGATGCCGAATATATACTGATTATGACCAACTCCTTCTCAACATTGGGTAAGGCTGCTGTAAAGAGGGCAAGGGAAAGGGGGATAAAAATAGGGCTCTTAAAATTGAGGCTCTTAAGACCATTTCCAGATTTTGACATAAAGGATGCAATCAAAGAAAGTAAAGTTGTTGCTGTCTTAGACCAGAATATTGGTATAGGTAAGGGTGGCATCTTATACTCAGAGATTGCCAGTGCCATATATAATGAGCAAAAGAGACCCATGTTGTTATCCTTCATTGGGGGGCTTGGAGGGAAGAATATAAGTGAGAGTGAGTTTGATTTTATCTTTGAAAGTATGATTAAAGCATATGAAACAGGAAAGGCTCCAGCACCACAACTCCTTTATACTGAGGCAGAGTGGAAGGAGATGGAGAGATTGAAGAAGATGGCTGGAAAATAGTTACCATGCAACTCCACCAGAAATTCATATCTATAGCAAAGCGATATCCCGGCAAGACCGCCTTTATAGACAGGACTTCCGGCAAACGAATAACCTATGCAAAGGCGCTCATTGCCTCGCTCATCCTTTCCGAGAAGTTCAAGAAGCATGAGAAGGGTTTCATCGGTATTATGATACCAACCTCGGCAGGCTGCGGCCTCTCAATACTCGGTGCATTGATGAGCGGAAGAACGCCTGTCATGATCAACTATTCCACAGGGGCAGTCCTTAACGCAGACTACGCCAGGAATAAGTGCGGTTTTACCACCATTATTACCTCGCGGGCGCTCCTCGAAAAGATAAACTGCCCGGTTCTCGACGGCATGGTCTTCATTGAAGACATCATGAAAGGTGTAACATCCTTGAATAAAATCAAAGCTGCCTTGATCACACGAATACCCCTGCCGCTGATACTCAGGGCCGTTCACTCCGGAGATGAGGGCGAAACTGCCACCATCCTCTTTACCAGCGGAAGTGAAAAAGACCCCAAAGCTGTCGAGCTCACTCACAGAAATATTGGTTCCAATGTGGAGGCTGCGACAAATGCCTTCAGCCTCACCCATGAAGATGTCCTCTTTGCAACCCTTCCTTTTTTCCATGTGTTCGGGCTCACTGTAGACTTCTGGCTGCCACTTATCATGGGAATGACAATCGTTACCATCGCCAACCCTCTCGATTATAAGGCAATCTGTACCATTATCAGGGAAGAGAAGCCGACCATCATGGCTTCCACTCCGAGTTTCTACTGGGGGTATCTGCGAAAGTCCGAGCCGGGCGATTTTCAGAGCATCAAGTACGCTATCAGCGGCGCTGACAAATGCCCCGAATCCCTGCGGGAGGAATTCAGGAAGAAACACAACCTGACTCTCTACGAAGGATACGGCACCACCGAAACCTCGCCGGTTATCTCCGTGAATACCTCTGATTTTAACTGTCCCGGGAGTATCGGCAAGCCCATGCCAGGCGTGGAGGTCAGGATTGAAAACTACGAGACCGGTGAAGAGTGCGCACCAGGAGAGGTCGGCAGAATCATGGTAAAGGGAGACCTCGTAATGAAAGGATACTTTGACGACCTTGAGGAAACATCCATGAGGATACGCCGCGGGTGGTACGATACCGGCGATATGGGATACATTGACCGGGATGGGTATCTCTATCATTCAGGCAGGCTGAAGAGATTCGTCAAGATTGGCGGCGAGATGGTATCTCTCGTCAAGGTTGAGGATGCTGTCGAGAAGCTGCTACCGCCTGACATCTCATGCTGCGTCGTAGAAATACCTGACCATGTAAAGGGCGCAAGGATAATAGCTGCGGTGACCGATACGGTTGATGAGAGAAAAATCCTGAAACAACTGAGCGATGTTCTTCCTGCTATCGCCCTCCCTAAGCACTTTGTTGTCATCAAGGAGCTTCCCAGAATGGGGAGCGGCAAAATAGATTTCCGTGCTGCAACAGAGATGGTCCGAAATATGATGAACAAAAAAGATTCGTAGTATCTTAAGACGAAAGGGGCGGAAAAGGTTATAATAGAAAAGAAGCTTTCTCGGAACTCTATTATGGAAACTTCGTTTATAAAATCCATTAAAGACCTCCCCTCTGAGGAGAACCTCCTCCCGGGAACCCCTGCATGTGCAGGGTGCGGGGGACTTCTGGTGTTGAGGCACTGTTTGAAGGCACTGGGAGAAAAGACTATCATAGTAAATGCCGCAGGTTGTTTTACACTCCTCTCAATTTATCCATTTACACCTTTTATGAGCTCATGGCTTTATACAGCAATGGCATGTGCCCCTGCTGGGGCGCAGGGTGTAAGGGATGCACTTGATATTTTAATAAAAAAGGGGAGGCTTGACTCAGAAGAAGATTTGAAGGTAGTAGTGTTAACTGGCGATGGTGCTGCCTATGATATAGGGCTTGCATCCACATCAGGGGCATTATACCGTAACCTTGATTTCTACTATATCTGCTACGATAATGAGGCATACGGAAACACAGGCTTCCAATGGTCAGGTGCTACACCCTTTGCCTCAAAGACAGGTACTACACCGCCAGGCAAAACAACTCCAACAGGAACACTGACTAACAAAAAGAACCTCTTTGAGATATGGAGGAGCCATAAACCTCCTTACCTTGCCACAATTTCACCTGCCCATCCTGTTGACCTTTTTAATAAATTCAAAAAAGCAGAACAGTATAAGGGTCCTAAACTCTTTATAGCCCTTTCACCCTGCCCTCCGGGATGGGTAACAGATTCATCCCATACTGTTAATCTGGCAAAGTTGGCAGCTGACACAGGTATCTGGGCATTAAAAGAGGCTATTCACGGAGATGTAAAACATACCTTAATCCCGCGGAAATTTAAACCTGTTGAGAATTACCTAAAAGAGCAGGGAAGGTTTGCCCACCTATTTAAACCGATCAGGCAGGAAGAGACAATCAGGAAGATTCAGGAGATGGTTGATGAATACTGGAAAGTTGTCTTAAGTTCAGTGGAATGAAAGGGTATTCAGATGAAATTTGGACAGATGGATATCCATATTATAAGTGACGGTGAGTTTAGACTGGATGGGGGGAGTATGTTTGGTGTAGTGCCAAAGACCCTGTGGGAAAAGTTAAAGTTCTCAGACGAGCTGAACAGAATAAATATGGGGCTTAACTCTCTTCTGATAAAATACCTTAAAAAAAACATCATAATTGATACAGGCATCGGGACAAAGATTGATGAAAAGGATATTGAGTTATATGATATTAGAAGGAAGAGGTCTTTCATAGAACAACTAAAAGACTTAGATTTAAAGCCTGAGGATATTGATTATGTAATCCTTACCCATCTACATCTTGACCACTGTGGTGGCTGTACATACCTTGATTCAAAAGGTATCTTAAAGCCAACCTTCCCAAACGCCATCCACATTGTTCAGAGGAAAGACTGGGAGGATGCAAATAATACAAATATCAGGACGAGGTCATCCTATCTAAAGGAGGATTTTATCTCAGTTAAAAAGGCGGGGTTACTCAAATTTGTAGATGGGAGAGAATATATTATGACGGGTATATCTGTGGAGAGGACAGGGGGGCATTGTGAGGGGCATCAGATTGTCTTTTTTGAATCCGAGGGGAATAAGGGTGTCTATCTCGGAGACCTTATCCCGACTACAGCCCATCTAAAGCCCAACTGGACAATGGGATGGGACCTATATCCATTGGAGGTTATAAGTAAAAAAGTGATATTACTGGATGAGGCATACTGCTATAATTATCTCTTAGTATGGGAGCATGAGGATGAGATTCCCTGGGGATACATACAAAAGGACGAGAAGGGTTACAGAGTAATTAGCCACAGACCACTGACTCATTGAAAACAGTTCCAACAGTTCCAACGGTTCAAACGGCTTAAACGGCTTGAGCGGTTGGAACGGTTTAAGCTGTTTAAACCGCTTAAACCGTCTTTATCAAGAAAGGTATGAATCTTTATTTCACTGAAGAACAGAAGATGATTCAGCAACTGACGAGGAAGTTTGCAAGTGATAAAATAAAACCTCTGTCAGAGAAGATAGATACAACTGGCGATGTCCCTTCCCCTTTAATAAATGAGATGGCAGGGCTGGGGCTTATGGGAATTACAATTCCTGAGGAATACGGCGGTGGAGGGATGGATACGGTCTGCTATTCCATTGCCATGGAGGAGATTGCCAGGGTCTGTGCCTCCACATCCACCATTGTAACAGTAAATAACTCTCTTGTCTGTGAGCCTATCTTTCGCTATGGGACAGAAGGGCAAAAGAAGAAGTTTTTAACCCCTCTGGCGAAAGGTGAAATGCTCGGCTGTTTTGCCCTTACAGAGGCAGGGGCAGGCTCGGATGCAGCAGCCATAAAGACCTCTGCCGTTAAAGAAGGTAATGAGTATATCATAGATGGCTCAAAACTCTTTGTCTCTAATGGCAAGAGGGCACAGGTAGTTATAGTATTTGCAGTGACCGATGCCGGTAAGGGGCATAGAGGGATAAGTGCCTTTATTGTTGAAAAGAAAACTCCGGGACTATCCCTTGGAAGGGTGGAGAAGAAATTGGGGATTAAAGGCTCTGAGACAGTAGAGCTAATCTTTGAGAGGTGTCATATCCCGAAGGAAAATCTACTGGGGAAGGAGGGGGATGGGTTTAAGATAGCGATGAATACCCTTGATATGGGGAGGATTGGAATTGCAGCCCAGTCTGTAGGAATTGCACAGGCATGTCTTGATGAGGCTATTAGATATTCCGTAAAAAGGGTTCAATTTGGTAAACCTATTGCCCAGCTTCAGGCAATTCAATTTATGATTGCCGATATAGCAATAGAGATTGAGGCAGCAAGGCTTCTTACTTACAGGGCTGCATATATGAAGGATAAGAGACTAAAGTTTATAAAAGAGTCATCCATGGCAAAGCTATACGCCTCAGAGACAGCTAATAGGTGTGCTTATAGGGCACTCCAGATTCACGGCGGCTATGGCTACACAAAGGATTTCCCTCTGGAAAGGTATTACAGGGACGCCAGAGTTACAACCCTATATGAGGGGACTTCAGAGATTCAGAGATTGACCATTGCAAAGGAGTTGTTAAAATAAATTTAGCCACAGACTTTCACTGACTTATTGAAAACAGTTCCAACAGTTCCAACGGTTCAAACGGCTTAAACGGCTTGAGCGGTTGGAACGGATTAAACGGTTTTAAATGTCTGTGTAAGTCCGTGGCAAAGAGGTATTTCAAATGAAAGAAAGAAAAGGCAAATTCACAAATCTCTCCAATATGAAAATAAAGAGTGTCTATACACCTGAGGATGTTGCAGATATAGATTACTCAAAGGATATAGGACTTCCATGTGAGTTCCCATTTACCAGAGGTATACATCCAACCATGTATAGGGGGCGTCTGTGGACGATGAGGCAGTTTTCAGGATTCGGAGCTGCTGAGGATACAAACAAAAGGTTTAAATACCTTTTAAAGCATGGTGAGACAGGGCTATCCACCGCCTTTGACATGCCAACCCTTATGGGATATGACTCGGACAATCCAAGGGCTGCCGGCGAGGTGGGTGTATGTGGTGTTGCTATAGATACGATAGCTGATATGGAGCTTCTCTTTGATGATATCCCTCTAAATGAGGTAACGGTTTCAATGACAATAAACGCCCCTGCTGCTATTCTCCTATCAATGTATATTGCTGTAGCTGATAAAAGGGGAATACCTCCGAATAAATTAGGCGGCACAACCCAAAATGACATACTAAAGGAATACATTGCACAAAAGGAGTGGATATTCCCTCCTGAGCCTTCTTTAAGACTCATCACAGACACAATTATATACTGTGCCAGAAACCTGCCTAAGTGGCATCCCGTAAGTATCAGCGGATACCATATAAGGGAGGCTGGCTCAACAGCAATTCAGGAGCTTGCCTTTACCCTTTATGATGGATTGACCTATGTGGAGGAGGCCATCAAAAGGGGGCTCTCCATAGACGAGTTTGCACCAAGATTATCCTTTTTCTTTAACTCCCATAATGACTTTTTTGAGGAGATAGCCAAGTTCAGGGCTGCCCGAAGGATATGGGCGAGGGAGATAAAGAAGAGATACAATCCAAAAGACGAGAGGTCAATGTCATTAAGGTTTCATACACAGACAGCAGGCTGCTCACTCACTGCACAACAGCCCTATAACAACATAGTGAGGGTAACACTTCAGGCACTATCCGCTATACTCGGCGGGACACAGTCACTCCATACAGATTCCATGGATGAGACCTACGCTATACCAACCGAAGATGCGGTAAGGATTGCCCTACGCACCCAGCAGATTATTGCCCATGAGAGTGGTGTTACAAATACTATAGACCCATTGGGTGGCTCATACTATATTGAGAATCTGACAAATAAAATGGAAGAGGCTGTATATGAATATTTTAAAAAATTGGATGAATTAGGCGGAATGGTATCTGCCATTGAAAAAGGTTTTCCCCAAAAGGAGATAAAGGAGTCCGCTTACTCATATCAAAAAGAGATAGATAGTAAGGAGAGGATAATCGTTGGAGTGAATGATTTTATTGAAGAAGAAAAGGCTCCTGTTGAGGTATTTAAAACAGACCCTGAGGTGGAGAGAAAACAGATACAGAGGCTTAAGGATGTAAAGAGTGCAAGGGATAAAAAGAGATTGAAAATGGCATTGGAGGATTTGAAAAGGGCAGCTCATGGAGATGAAAACCTTATGCCCTTTATTATAGAAGCGGTTAAGTCCTATGCAACTATTGGTGAAATATGTGAGGTGTTGAAGGGTGTATTCGGTGAGTATAAGGAGCCGATTGTGTAATAACAAAAAACTTAATGAAACCACAGATGAACACAGATTCACACAGATGACAGCATTGCTGTCATTCTGAGCAAAGCGAAGAATCTCGGTTTTGGATTCTTCGGGCTTCGCCCTCAGAATGACATTTCTGTGAAATCTGTGGTTAAATTTTATAATTTTCTATGAAGGTTTTACTTGCCAAGATAGGTCTTGATGGTCATGACAGGGGAGTAAAAGTGATAAGGGATGCCCTGACAAATGAGGGGATTGAGGTAATCTATACAGGTCTCCATAAGACCCCTGAAGAGATTGTGAATACTGCTATAAATGAGAAGGTTGATGTCATAGGTATCAGCTCCATGACAGGGGCACATAATCTCATATTTCAAAGGGTCTTTGAACTGATGAAGGAGAGAGGGGCAAATATCCCTACCTTTGGAGGGGGAATTATCCCTGATGAAGATATCCCTAAATTAAAAGAGATGGGTGTAAAAGAGGTATTTAGTCCCGGGACGGAGTTGGATGAGATTGTAGGGTTTGTCAAGGAGTTGAAATCATAAGGGGTATTTTAATGTACAAGGAAATTATAAAATTAACCACAGGTAAACACAGATAAACACTGATAGAATAAAGAAAAAAAGTTTTTATCTGTGTTAATCTGTGTCCATCTGTGGTTTCATTAGGTTTTTGTTTTTTATGCAAACATTAGCTGAAAGACTTGCCATATATACTAATTCCTTACACTATGAAGACCTCCCTGAAGATGTTATCCACGAGGTAAAGAGGCGTGTTATAGATTCCCTGGGGTGTGCCTTAGGTGCTTATAACAGCGAACCTGTCAGGATAGCAATGGAGGTGGCAAGACCTGTAGAAAGCACCTATAGTGCTTCCATCTTCGGGACCAAAAAGAAGACCTCCCCTGATCTATCTGCCTTTGCCAATGGCACGATGATACGCTATCTTGATTATAATGATACCTATCTCGCAAAGGAGCCTGCACATCCGAGTGATAATATCTCTACTGCTCTATCAATTGCTGAAGCTGAAAGAAAAGGTGGGAGGGATTTGATTGCCGCCATTGTCATTGGTTATGAGATTCAGTGCAGATTGTGCGATGCTGCATCTTTAAGAGCAAAAGGCTGGGACCATGTAACATACGGTGCATTTTCAAGCGGACTTGTGGCTGCAAAATTGATGGATTTGAATATGGAGCAAACTGTTCATACCCTTGGACTTTCAGGTGTGGCAAACATTGCACTGAGGCAGACCCGCACCGGAGAATTATCTATGTGGAAGGGGTGTGCCTTTGCCAATACAGCCAGAAATGCAGTATTTGCCGCCATACTGGCAAAACATGGAATGACAGGTCCATCACCCATATTTGAAGGTGAAAAGGGTTTTATGAAATTAGTATCAGGGTATTTTGAACTTGGGGATTTCGGAGGTAAGGAGAGCCACTTCAAAATTCTTGATACCTATATAAAATTTTATCCTGCCGAATATCACAGCCAGAGTGCCATTGAGGCAGCCCTTAAGCTTAAAAGTGAGATAGGTGATATAGATACAATTGAATCCATAGAGGTCAGGACATTTGATGCCTGTTATGAAATTATAGGCTCAGGGGCAGAAAAGTGGAATCCAAAGACAAGGGAGACTGCTGACCACAGCCTCCCTTATTGTGTAGCAGTTGCACTGAAAGATGGGAAGGTAGAATTAAACCAGTTTTCTTTAGGAAGGATAAAAGACCCGATATTACATAGGTTGATGCAAAAGGTCAGGATTACCCGTGATGCAGAGCTAAACAGACAATATCCAGAGGCAATGCCAAATCTAATTGAGATTATTACAAAGGATAGAAGGCGGTTTTCAAAAAAGATTAACTATCCAAAGGGGCATCCAAAGAATCCAATGACAGATAAAGAGGTGGAGACTAAGTTCAAGACAATGGCTGCTAATATCTTACCTACAGGGCAGATAGATATAATCCTTGATAAGCTTTTGAATCTGGAGTATATAAAGGATGTAAGGGAAATAATGGACAGCATTACTGTAAGTAAACAATAATGGATACATATTCAAAGCCTGCCATTTTCAGACAGCTCCTCAAAAAGGGTATAGTGGTGGCGCCGGGGGCATTTAACGCTGCTGTAGCCTTACTTATAGAAAAAACCGGTTTTGGTGCAGTTTATATCTCAGGTGCGGGGTTGTCCAATGGTATGGCAGGTGTCCCGGACATCGGTTTATTAACCATGACAGAGATGGTTCAGCAGTCAGGGTATATCGCAAATACGGTAAATATTCCTGCCATAGCAGATGCAGATACAGGTTTTGGGGATTTACCGAATGTAGCAAGGACAGTGAGGGCTTTTGAGAGTGCTGGAGTTGCAGGTATCCACATAGAAGACCAGGAGTTTCCCAAGAGATGTGGCCACCTTCCGGGAAAAAAGGTAATTCCTGCTCAAGATATGGAAGAAAAAATAAGGACTGCCTGTGATGCCAGAGAGAATCCAGATTTTATGATTATAATAAGGACAGATTCAAGGGCAATTAATAGTCTTGAGGATGCAATAGAAAGGGCAAACCGATATATAAAGGCAGGTGCAGATGTAATCTTCCCCGAGGCACTGGAGTCAAAAAGGGAGTTTGAGATATTTGCAAAAGAGGTAAAGACTCCGCTGATGGCCAATATGACAGAGTTCGGTAAAACCCCCTATATGTCTGTTAGAGAGTTTGAAGATATGGGTTACTCCATTGTCATCTTCCCTCTGACCGCTTTCAGGGTAGCCATGAAGGCAATTGAAGAGGCATTGACAGAGTTAAAGAAAACGGGTACTCAGAAGGGGTTTATTGACAGGATGCAAACTCGGGAGGAGCTTTACAAACTTTTAAAATATGAACCAAAACCTAATAAAACCACAGAGGGACACGGATAAACACAGAGAAACAATGAAATAATAAAAGGATTTGTCTTGTCCGTGTTTATCCGTGATAAATCCGTGGTAGTTTTTATAATTTCCCATATACATGAGAAAACCACTCTGGGTACCTTCCGAAGAAAATATAAGAAAGACAAACATAAGCCGCTTCATCAACCTTGTCAATAAAAGGCACAGCCTTAAAATCCGCTCCTATGATGAGCTTTACAGATGGTCAGTAGAAAATATACAGGATTTCTGGGAAGCTATGTGGGAATTCGCTGATGTAAGGGCATCAAGATATGACACAGTAGTAGACGACCTAAGCAGGTTTCCCGGTGCAAGGTGGTTTGTAGGTGCGAGACTCAATTTTGTTGAGAACCTTCTTAAGTTTAGAGATAACAATGTAGCCTTAATATTCAGAGGAGAGACCGGGAAATCAGCTACAGCTACCTATTCTGAACTATACTATTCTGTAGCGAGGCTCGCTAACCCACTCAGTAAATCAGGGGTTGTGCCTGGAGACCGCATTGCTGCATATATGCCCAACCTCATGGAAACTGTCATTGCCATGCTTGCCTCTGCAAGCATAGGAGCTATTTGGTCTTCCTGTGGAGCTGAGCTTGGTCCTGCTTCTGTTCTTGACCGTTTTGGTCAAATTGAGCCAAAAATCTTATTCACAGTTGACGGGTATTCCTATAAAGGTAAGATCTTTAATATCTTGACTAATGTTGAGAAAATCGTCAGTGGAATACCTTCTCTAAAAAAGATTATCGTAATCCCTTATATTGAAGAAAAACCCGATATTAGTAATATACCCAATTCTATTCTTTATAACGATTTTCTATCTAATGATATACAGCCTGAAATTCAGTTTGAACATTTCCCTTTTGAACATCCTGTATATATCATGTTTTCCTCTGGAACAACTGGCAAGCCAAAGTGCATGGTTCAAGGGGCAGGCGGTATCTTGATTAATCACCTGAAGGAGTTGATACTTCATACCGATTTAAAACGCAAAGACAGAATCATGTATATAACAACTCCAAGCTGGATGATGTGGAATTGGCTGATAAGCTCTCTATCTGCAGGGGCGACTGTAGTATTATACGACGGCAATCCAAACTATCCTGATTGGGGGGCTATGTGGAGATTGGCTCAAGATGAAAGAATAACAATTTTTGGCTGTAGTGCGAGTTATATCAATTATCTAAAAAGTATAGGGGCTAAGCCCGGAGAACTTTATGACCTGTCATCTCTACGCGAAATCTCTCAGACTGGTTCACCCCTTTCAAGGGAAGGATTTGAATATGTTTACCGTGAAATCAAAGGAGCTCTGTACCTTAATTCTATATCAGGCGGCACAGATATTAATGGATGTTTTGCTGCCGGAACTCCAATCCAGCCTGTATATGCTGGAGAATTGCAGGGTCCAGCCTTAGGAATGAAGATGAAGGCATATGATGAAAGGGGCAATTCTGTAGTTGATAAGGAGGGAGAACTCGTTTGTGAAGCCCCCTCTCCTTCCATGCCTCTTTATTTCTGGAACGACCCTGATGGTAAAAAATATAGAGATGCTTACTTTAATACTTTTCCCAATGTCTGGCGGCACGGCGACTGGATTATAATTCATAGCGACACAGGTGGAATAACCTTTTTAGGCCGCTCTGATTTCACATTAAAGCCTTCTGGAATACGCATCGGTTCCGCTGAAATATATAATATAATGGAGAGATTTGAAGAAATTGCTGACAGCTTAGTTGTAGGACAGGATTGGAAAGGAGACCAGCGTATTATCCTCTTTATTAAACTCGCACAGGGTTTTAAATTAACAGGGGATTTGAAAAATAAGATTAAAAGGGCTTTGCGTGACGAGGCATCTTATAGGCATGTCCCTGACTTAATCATTGAGGTGACTGATATTCCCTACACATTCAATATGAAGAAGGTTGAAAGTGCGGTCTCTAATATATTGCACGGCAGAGCGGTCACTAACAGAGATGCCCTGATTAATCCAGAATCGCTGGACTTCTATGAAACAATCCTTCCTCAACTTCAAAAGTAATACCTTTGCCACGGACTTACACAGACATTTAAAACCGTTTAATCCGTTTAAACTGTTTAAACTGTTTGAACCGTTTTGACTTAGTCAGTGAAAGTCTGTGGCTAAATTTATTTCAACAGTTCCTTTACAATGACCATTCTCTGAATCTCTGAAGTCCCCTCGCCAATCTCACAAAGTTTTGCATCCCTGAAGTATCTCTCCACAGGAAATTCTTTAGTATAGCCATAGCCGCCATGTATCTGAATCGCCTTCATGGTTGCCCTCATCCCCGCCTCTGAGGCAAAAAGCTTCGCCATGGATGCCTCCTT
>Ga0155468_1063_pt1 | contig 30349 bp, 28 predicted proteins | sample RifCSPhighO2_12_FD_107126 | JGI IMG/M metagenome (GOLD analysis project Ga0155468, IMG submission 107126) | Nitrospinae bacterium RIFCSPHIGHO2_12_FULL_39_42 | reverse complement strand
TCAAGCAAACTCCTCCGCTCTTTTGTGTCAAAATCGCTGATTGACTCCGTGTTTCACCATGCTCGCCAGAGGTAATTTATTTTTGAGTAAATTAAATACTCTGCATGATCAACCTATCGTTCGGATCTTTCCCTCCGTAACGACAGCAAGTTTCCCCTTCATATCTATTTGATGCTCTTTCATTATGAGGAGGTAGCTTACGAGATATTTTACTGCTATAGCAGGATTCCTTGTCCGAAGGCGTAATATTATAGAACTTACTCCAAAGTTTCTGTAGAGATCTCCAAAATCAAGGTCATAGGTAATAATCGTCCTTTCTTCATGAAGGGCTATCTCAACGACTTTCTCATCATCATAGCCCTTACAGCACTCCCGTATGCTTTTGACATCATAGCCGAGAGACCTTAGATGTTCCGTTACAATTGGAGAAATGTTCTCATCTATCAGCAGTTTCAAATACTATCTCCCCAATATGCCTTGTTGTATCCGAAGCAAATCGTATTGCCTCTTTTACATCATCCTCGGTTAAATCAGGGTAGGCATCCATTATCTGCTGGATACTAATACCCTCGGCAAGCATATCAAGAACGACATAGACGGGTATGCGGGTGCCTTTAAATACAGGTTTTCCAAGAAGAATTTTAGGATTAATCTCAATTCCCCCATAATAGGTTTGCATAATCTTACACCTCTTAAATTTGTAGAAATTATAACATAACAAGTAGTCAAAGTGCCATCAGAAAAATATACCCCAAAAATTTCAAAAATTTCGGTTGACGGACATTTTAAGTTTAAATTTATAATTCACACTGTGAAAAGCATCTCCTATAATTTAATTCTCTCTGACTCTATTCCTTCACTTCCCTCAAAACCTTTGCACATTGTTCGGGGAGGGTTACATTTATAAAGATTCCTGTTCCAAGTTCAAAACCCGCAGTGGTGGTCAATTTAGGCAGAATTTCAAGATACCAGTGGTAATGTCTTACATTCGCATAGTCGGTAGGACCTGAGCGTATTATATAGTTATAATCAGGGTCAGCGAGTGCTATGTATAGTTTTCTTAAAGTAGCCTTCAGTATATAAGCCATGTCTATTATTCCAGCATCAGATATATCCCCAAAATTACAGCTATGTTTTTTAGGATAAATGCGTAGTTCAAACGGATATCTTGATGCAAAAGGGGCTATAGATGCAAAATGTTCTGTTTCAAGTATAACCCTCTCCTTTTGATTCAATTCCTCCTTAATAATATCGCAGTAAATGCAGGTTCCGTAAGTATCACTGGACAGAATTGTCTGTGTTATCTGGTCCCTTATATGCGGCGGCACAATAGGTATTGCTATAATTTGAGAATGGGGATGTTCTAAGGATGTCCCTGCTTTTTGCCCGTGATTTCTGAATATATTGATAAGGCAGATATGCTGTCCTCTTGCAATTTCATGATACCTATCCCTGTAGGCAACGATTATATTTTTCACATCTTCATCAGGCATGTTGGCGATTGTTTCATTATGTTTTGGAGTTTCTATAACCACCTCTGCCACACCAAAACCATCCACTTTCAGAAATTTTCCGACCTTTTTTCTCTGGGTTGTTAAATTGGGCTGAAGTGCTGCAAATTTATTCTGGACAACCCTGAGTTTCCATGCCCCATTATTCTGGATAGTATAAAATGATGGAGGGGTTTTATCCTCATTACCCGGGCAAAAGGGACATTTATCAGCCTTTTCCGGGAGTGTTTTTTTTGTTTCTCTCCCCTTTGTAAAGTCCTCAGGTCTCTTTGCCCTTTCTGTGGCAATGATTACCCATTCCTTTGTTGCCCAATCTTGCCTGAATTCAGGCATATAACCTCCCTCCTTATGATGTTATTATAATTGTATTTTGCAAAAAGTCTATAAATTATTAGAGCCAGCCAGCTCTGTGCCCAAATTTTGCTTTTTATAAAATGCGCACATGATGGGGTCGGGTGAGATAGATGTCTCTGCCCTGAATCTGCAGCCACCCTGACACTCCTCTATATATAAGCAATCATGGCACTGTAATTCTTTTAATGGTATATGGTAATTTCTTTCCCAGCATATTATTAGCCCTTCTTCTATGTTTCCGAGGGGCTGGTCCTCATAAAATCCACATTTGCAAACTTTGCCGGACGGCATTATAGTGCAGATGTGTCTCCCGCACGCATACCCCTCTGAACCCCCGTGGTAGCTGCCCCCAAAAGCAAATTTTAAATATTCTGCCCCTTTTTCAGGAGATATGACAAAATCCTTTTCAATTTTAAGATTACCTGCCACCAATGGTATGTCTATCCCCCACTCCAGCAGATTATAGTTTTTAAGTATGTCAGCCATTGCCATAAAATCATTAATATTATGGGGATGAACCATAGTGGCTACTGACAGGTCAATACCTTCATTTTTTACAGCATCCATAGCGGATATTGCCATTTTAAAACTTCCCTTTCCCCTCAGCATATCATGCCCCTTTTCAAGTCCATCAAGACTGACCTGAACCTCGTGGACATTTAATCTTGATACCTCCTCTTTTTTAAGAAACCAGCCATTTGTCAGGAGAACCTTCCGAAAATTGTAATCCGGGAGCATCTCATTAAATTCCCAGAAATACGAATAAAGGAGAGGCTCGCCACCTGATATTAATAGTCTTAAACCCTGCATATCTTCAAAATCTTTTAAAATCCCTTTAACAGAATTAAGACTCAGTTCTATGTCTCTCGGTTTTCCAAGGTAGCAGTGTTTACAGGAGAGATTACATCTCCTTGTAAGCTGAAGTTCTAAATATCGGAGAGAGGGGATTGGGGAGTTATAATTGTGAATGGTGAATTGTGAATTTTGAATGATAGATTTGGGTTTATCAGAAATTTCAAGGAGATTTTCTTTAAGACAGAAATTTATAAATTTATCTTCGTAATTGTTTAGCGGGAAGATATTTATTCCATTACATTTTTTTATAAAATCTTCTGCACATTTGTCTAACTCGTAGAGTTCATCATTCTTAATATCATATAGGTAGGGCTTTTCCAGTATCTTCAGGGAGCAGTGTGGAGAAAGTTTTAAAAATCTATTCATCAAGATAAAACCTCCACAGGGAGATGCTTCGCCTGAATAATTTTTATCCCTGTAATCACAACCATCTACCAGAAAATCACACCTCTTGCATAATATATTAAATAGAATTGAATCGTGATGAAAAGCGGCAGGTAATTTGTTTATATCAGAATTGCCATCAGGAAGCGAGAAAGACAGTCTTTCAAAGAATTTGAATCCTTCACAGAATAAATCTTCCTCCTTGGATTCTTTATAAAATTTACAATGCCCCTTACAAATTAAATCTATAAGGTGTTTTTTGTTATCCATTTTTGATTAAATTAGCCGCGAATTAACACGAATAAACACTAAAATATTTTTTCTTGTTTTAATTCGTGAAAATTCGTGTCATTCGTGGCTAAAGCACTTCAACATGAGCTTTTGCATTTGCATAGCCCCTTTGACACCTTTTCTACCTTCTTTATCTTCATGCTGCCTCACCTCCTTTCCTATCCCTTATCTTTTTGACCACATCAACAGTTATACTGTCAATGTTATTTCCCCTTGCATAATCCTCAATATTTTTTACTGCATTTTTTCTTATAAAAAATGGTATTCTTGCTATAATATTCTTTGCATCCTGGGTCCATGACATACTCAATTCAGGCATGACACCATCAGCCTCGGTATGTGCTGTTTCTACCTCCTCCCTGCTCTTTTCACCGGAGGGATTGTATGAGCAAAACGGTTCTTCGTCTAAATAGTCTCCTGTCGCACTGTATGCCCTTGCCCTACACCCTAAACATATATGTTTAAACTCACATATCCCACATTTCCCCTTGAGAAGGTCAGGATTTCTTAAATTGCCAAATATCCTTGAGTTGTGCCATATATCTATAAACCGCTCCTTTCTGACATCCCCTGCCTTTGTCGGCAGATAACCGCATGGGAATACCTCTCCTTTATGGGATATGAAGCATACCCCAGTTCCTGCAAGACACCCCTTTGTCATGGCAGAGAGCCCGTGCGTAGTAGCCTTTACAGTACCTGTGGATTTCGGTATAGTTACTTTATCCACATGTCCTGCCTTTAGTTTCGTCCCGTGAGGAATAAATGGGGTTGGTTTAAGTCCAGCCTTCTTTTCCTCCAGAATCCTCTCAGCCCTTACCCTGAAATAGTGAGGTGCACATGTAGCCTTTAAATCAATGGGGTGAAGTTTAGACTGGTCATAAAACCAGTGGAGTATCTCTTCATAAGTATCTGCACTGACCATCTGGTCCTCGGCAATATCCACGCCGCAGCCTACAGGAACCAGCAGGAATGTATGCAGTGCATCAACACCAAGTTTCAGAGCCAGTTCCAGAATTTGTGGTAGTTCTTTATAGTTATGTTTTGCAATAGTTGTATTTATCTGTGTGGATATACCGCGCTCTATTAAATATTTAAGCCCTTCAATTGCCTTATTGAAAGAACCCGTAATTGCCCTGAACCTGTCGTGTGTCCCGGCATTTCCGCCGTCCAGACTTATTGATACCCTCGCAAAACCTGTGTCTTTTATCTTATCTGCCATCTTGGTGTCTATCAATGTCCCGTTTGTGGCGAGAGAGAGCCTCAATCCTTTATTTATTCCATAGGTTGCCAGGTCAAAGATATCTCTTCTGTAAAGGGGCTCGCCGCCTGACAGGACGAGTATCGGGTTTGAGAACTCTACAATCTGGTCTATCAGTCTGAACCCTTCCTCTGTAGAGAGGTCTTCTCTTGAAGTCATCATCTCAGGGATCGCCCTGCAGTGAAGACACTTCAGGTTACAACCCTTGGTTGTCTCCCAGAATATAAGTCTTGGTATATATATCATAACTTACAACTTATAACTTACAACTTATAACTTACAACCAGTTGTAAGTTGTAGGTTAATATCACATCCCCATCTTTTCTCTTGCCTTTTGCAATACTGCCTCTGTTATCTCTTTATATCCATTTTCTAAGGCATAACCTGTTATTGCCTTTTTTGCCATATTCCTGGCAAAAGTGGGTATCTTCTCCATACGGGCTAATGCCTCCTTTGTCCATGGCAATTCCTTCGTATCTTCCCCCCCCCCATTTTCTGATTTTATTGTATATCCCCCGGTTACAATTAGCAGGTTGGCTGTTGACTGAATCAGGAGATTCTCTGTTACAGAGCCGAGGTCAAGTCCGTTATCCGAATGATAACCAATTTTACCTGCTGCTACAAGGGATGGATTCTCCTTTTTTAGATAGTCCAGTATCCTTTCAAAAGGTCTGCCTGACAGCAGGACCGTTTTTATATCCAGTCCATCCTCTTTTGCTAACCTTTTTGCATTGTCTAAATGTTCCTGATATATCTTTTCCAATCCCTTGTCAATTATCTCGTCATGCAGTTTCTCCTGCTCTTTAAATCTAAAGAGCTTCCCTGCCTCTTCTGACAGGACTCCCGCAATACTCCTGAAGGCAACTATATGAAATTGAGGGTCAAATACAGCCACTGCCTCAAGAGGGACATTGAATGCCTTTGACAGCAGAACGCATTTCTTCACGGCAGCAAAGGATTGAGGACTTCCATCTACTGCAACAATAATTTTTCTATCCCACTCCACTTGCCTTCTCATAATGAGGATATCACTTTTAGACCGTCTTGCAACCCTTGAAGTTACACTCCCCACCATGCTTTTGTCCAGGGCACCGAGTCCGAGGGCGCCCATTATAACTAAATTGTAGTTATTCTCCTTAATATCTTTTACAATCTGGGCATAATTCTTTCCCTCTAAAGCCTTTCTTTGAAAGGGGACACCTGCCTGCCGGCACCTCATTTCAAACTGGTCAAGATAGGAATCCGATATAATCTGCAATCCTTTTGTTATCAGGGAATCATGGATATTTCTCTGCCGTTCCAATTCTTCAGGTTTCTGATATGCGGGGGGAAGCCCGCTCTCCATCTGGACAAATCTCTGGTCGTGGAGTCTTGCGGCATAGACATGATTTCCGACAAGGGTGGAGTTGAATTTTTTTGCCAGAGATATCCCGACATCAATTGCATAATTGGAATGCTCGGAATTATCTACCGGAATCAATATAGTTTTAAAATGATTATTTGAAATAATTGTTTTATCTCCTTTCCAGTTTTCAGTATCAACTAAATAATTGGCACTGCAACAGAAATGCTGCTTGTAAGCCCCCGCGTAGAATTGGTAACTGTAACAGTAACAGTTGTTGAAGTCTTCGTTTCCGTTGCAGAAATATCTACATAAAAAGTCAATCTTGTAGGTCCCCTTGAAAGGGCATCAGGGACGGTGTATGTTCCTCCTATTAGAGTTCCAGCAGATGCCGTTGCAGTTATTGTAGTTCCGCCTTCAAGAAGATTTAAGTTAGCATCTCCGACTATTACTGTAAATGAGCCAGAGGCACCCTTGGCTATACTTACCGGGGCAACAGCGAAGCTACCTGAAGCAAAGGTTGCGCTGCAGGCAGGATTCTCAGAAATCAAATTATAGCAGTTGTTTGCATCTGGCAAAGGATAAAATTGAGGAGTCCCATAACTAAAGACCAACCTGCTTTCTTTCCATATTGTCTTGTTTCTTTCGCATGTTGAACCCTCACAGTCAGGACCATCCCACATGCCGTTAGGTGTGTCATATTGTCCATTTCCATTGGCGTCTATATATAGCTCAAATGGTTTTCCGCTTGTTAAACCATCATCCCTTGTTCCATCGTCATTAACATCATAAAATGGTTCACCGAGGTCTTTAAAGCCCTCTGACCTCTTCTCGCTGCTGGGACACTGGGAACCAGCATTAACGGTTGTAGTGGGGTCACCATTTGTTACACCGCCATCACATTCGCAGATGTAACCATAGGGGCAGATAGTTGTGGCATAGGAGCGGGTGAAAAGACCATTGACATTTTCATCGGCAAACTCCTCTTCTCCTGAAGTGGTTGCGAGAACTGTTACCCACCCATCCCTCGGATTGTAGGTAACGCTACCCGATGTATAATATGGTTCATTGTTACCATTAAAATATGCAGATGAAATTGCATCACCGGTCTGTGCACGGTCAACATCCTGAGGAGAGGGGGATTGGGTCCTTATTATAACCGATGTCTTTCCCGTACTATCAGTTATCCCCTGTCTGTCTATTGCCCCCCCTTCTGTATAGAAGGAAGTAGCTGTCCCTGTTAATACATTATAGTTGCCAAACCTGTCTGCCATATAAACACTTATAGTAGCCTCAATATTTGACCAACTAAAGCCGGGAAGATTAAATTTGGATGTAGATAGATTCCAGTGGGTATTTGATGGAACCCCTCCACCGATGGATATCTGGGTGGCAGAAGATGATATGGTATCCTGATTATATACCTTTGCACCACTTATATGACTCACAGCGGTAGTTGATGATACCCCTCTGGTGCAACCGGTAAAGGTTGTTCCTGTCTTGCCTGTATAATCTATTAACTCATTATCAATCCTTATCCTGCCTGTAGCCGGGAAACCCGATGTAGAGGTGGCAGATATTGTTGTTGTAGTTGCATCTGTATTAGAGGAGATGGTTGTCGTTGTGCCTGAATTGATATTTGTTGAGGCTGTTACGGTAACAGGTCCTGCTACCGTTCCACTGTTTAAAATTACAGTTGCATTGCCGCTCACCGTTGAACCTGTGGCAGTGGCAAGTGTATCGTCTGCTTCGCCGATGTATTCGCCACCACCTGGTCCCCTTATTGTGAAGTTTACAGCAGTTCCATCTGCAACAGGATTACCATTGATATCATTTACAAGAAATTTAATTGTAGAACTTGCAGTCTGCCCTGAGCCCTTTAGACCTATAACCTGTGGGGTAGCTGATACAAACTGGATGCTTCCCGCAGAGGCGGGTGTAACTGTAAGTGCAATAGTACTGCTGACATTGCCGGCCATTGCAGTGATAGTAACGGTACCTGCACTGTTGCTTGCGGTAAATGTGGTTGTTGCCGTTCCATTTCCACCGGCCGTCGTCGTGGATTCATTGGAAAGACTTCCATAGGTAGATGAACTCAATGAAAAACTTACAGATGTTCCGTCAATAACAGGGTCATTATTGCTATCTTTAACCGTTGCTGTTATTGTTGAAGTGCCCTGAACTGTAATAGAAGGAGGGTTTGAGGCAAGACTTAAACTGGACGGAGATGGTGCTTCTATAGTAATGGTTGCAGAGCCGGTCAGTGTTGACGAGGATACTGTTGCAGCTGCCGTTACGGTTACTGATGTTGGGGTAGTTCCGGATGTTATGGTTGATGTCGCTACACCGCTTGCATTTGTTGCAGCAGAGGCAGGTGAAATGGTGGCCGCCTCATTGCTTAATGAAAAACCCACCGTTGCTCCGGAGACCGGATTATTTGAACTGTCTTTGACTGTTGCAGATATTGTTGTTGAACTGGAGGTGGATATGGTGGAAGAACTGGCTGAAACTGTTATGCTCCCTGTGCTTGAAATCTGGGTGATAGTAATTGTTGTAGAACCTGTCAGGGTTGATGCAGTTGCAGTAGCTGTAACCGTTGCAGGAGAAGTACCCCCTGTGAGGGTAACCGTTGCAATGCCGCTCGAATTTGTAACAGCAGTGGAACTTGACAGGGATGCTGCTGTGCTGTCCAGTGAAAAACTCACCGTTACTCCGGAGACGAGATTATTTGAACTGTCCTTGACTGTTGCCGTCAGTGTTGATGTGCCTGAGGAGGATACGGATGAGGGGTCAGATGAAATTGTTAGACTCCCTCCGCTTATTCCGCCGGTAATGGTAATTGTAATGGTTCCTGTTATGGTGTCGGAGGTGGCTGTTACAGTTACTGTTCCACTGGCAGTTAATGATGCCGTAAAGGTAATAGAGGCTTCACCATTGGCGGTTAAAGCCCCCGAACTTGAAAGAGACCCCTTTGAAGGGGTATCCAGAGTGAAGGAGAGTGATGTCCCATCTGCCACGGCGTTACCTGAACCATCCACAACACGGGCAGTGATGGTTGATGTCCCGGATACAGATACAGAAGAAGGACTTGCAGTAAGGGTTATTGCAGAGATGGAAGAGGCGGTAACAGTTATATTTACATAACCACTCGTATTGCTGGAGGTTGCAGTTATCTTTAAGGTGCCTGTTTTACTCTTTGCGGTAAGGGTAACCTTGGCTACGCCGCTGGAAGTTGTGGCGGTAGTGACGGGTAATGTCCCCATGGATGAATCGTTTATAGAGAATGTTACACTTGTGCCATCGGAAACAGAATTTCCTGAGGAATCCTTTACGGTAGCAGTAATGTTGGCTACTCCATAGGTAGAAAGGGATGATGGGTTAGACGAAACCGATACGCTTGCTCCGCTACTTACGGAGGCGGTAGTAGCAGCAGTGGCACCACAACCATATACCGATATCAACATCAAAATTAATAATAAGTACCTAATCCGTGTCATAAGATACCTCCCTTAATGGTTTCTTTAACAATTGTTAATATAACAAAAAAATATCAGAAAATCTAAACAATTTTAACATCCTCTAATAACTAATTCACACTGAAAAATGACATTTTTTTCACTTCCATTTTCAGTATCAACTAACTAATAGTCCTTTATACCTTCTTATCAAGTATTTCTCTTATCGTGGCTTTAAGTTCTTCAGTATCAGAGGATTTTACTACATAGGCATCCGATGCCCATATCCCGAAATCCTGTTTATATGTACTGTAAGCTGTGCATATGACTACAGGGATGTTTTTGTCATTTTTCCTTAATTTTCTCAGAAAATTTATTCCATCTGTCCCCAGCATCTTTATATCAAGGGTAATCAAATCAGGATAAGCTTCTTTCATTTTTAGCTCTGCCTCATCTGAGCCTGATGCTGCAATTACCTCGTATCCTTCCTCCTCCAGTTCTTTTTTATAAAGTATCCTTATATTTTCCTCATCATCAATCACAAGTATCCTTTTTTTATTCATAATCCACCTCCTAACAAAAAACAATTAGCAATGAGTAATGAGTAATAAGACTCGTTGCTCATTGGTTCTTCTGCCTCCTCGGCAGATTAACAATAAATGTTGCACCTTCACCTATCCTGTTATCTATCTCTATTGTCCCGCCATGACTCTCCACAATCTTTCTGCTCAACGAGAGTCCAAGTCCTGTGCCATTTTTTTTAGTTGTAAAAAAAGGGTTAAATATGTTATCTAAAATCTCAACTGGTATTCCACCCCCTGTATCACTTATCCTTATCACTACACCTTCCTCTCCTGTAAGCGATTCTGTCTTTACTGACATAACCCCCCCATTATCTATCATAGACTCTACTGCATTATAGAAGATATTAATGAGCACCTGATTTATCTGAGGCTGGTCTATGTTTATGTGAGAAACCTCTTTTGATAGTTCCTTTTTCACCTCTATACCGCTGTCTCTGAAAGTCCTTTCATAAAGTGAGAGGAGATTTTCAATTAACAAATTTATATCGTATTCAGAGAAGTTTGGTTTTATATCTCTTGAATAATTCAGTATATCCTTCAGGAGTTTTTCCAGTCTCTCAACCTCTTTAATAATAATATGACTATAGTTTTTTTCCTCTAAATTTAATTCTGATTTTTCGTAGAGCCTCCTTGCAAATCCTCCAATGGTAACGAGTGGATTTTTTATTTCGTGTGCCAGTTCGGCTGCCAGCTCTCCAAGGGCTGATAACCTCTCCGATTGTATCAACCGTTTCTGTGTAGAGAGTATCTCTTTGTTTGCCTCCCTCAGTTTTGTAACTATTTTTGCGTTTTCAATTGCCAGTCCTGCATAACTTGTAAATCGCACAAGGGATTGAACATCCTCCTCTGTTATTGGTTTATTCGTATATATATTATCAACAGTCATAACACCGAGCACATGGTCTCTGGCAATTATTGGAACTACTACAAAGCTATTGACACCATATTTATCGAGCAGCTCTTTATTTGTCCTCGGGTCGTTTCGTGCATCTTTTATATTGAAGGACTTTCCCTCCAGAACAGTCAGTGCCAGAATACCATTCTCAGGATTGATGGGTATTCTTATGCTTTTTATAAATCCGTCAAAGTTGGATTCCCTTTTTAGCAGTACATCTCCCTGAGAAATGAGCCATCGCGAGAGGTCAGTGATTTCAGCTATTTTACTCCATATTTCCCTCGCCTCGTCTCCGGAGTCGGGTCCAAGTCCCATCATTCCCTGCAGTGTATTTGTTCTTTCATTGGTGAGGAAGAGTGCCGCCCTGTTGAATCCAAAGACATTACCTACTGTAATAGAGCTCAGTATTATTCTTAAAAGCCTGTCTAAGTTGACTGTGGTTTGCATTGCCATACTGACCTCATAAAGTATGGATAACTCTCTGAGTCTCTGGATTGCCTTATCGTAAAGCTGGGCGTTTTTTATTATTCCTGAAATCTGATTGGCTATGGTGAGCAGGAGCTTTATATCATTTTCAGTATAATCCCTTTCAGAGACGCTCTGTGTGTATATGACCCCTATACAATCATTTTTATCCAGGATTGGAACTGCCAGTACAGATTTAAATTTCTCCTCTTCTGTTTCGGGGAAATAGACAAAGCGAGGGTCACTTGAGGCGTTCTTGAGGGCAATGGGTTTTCTCTCCTTTGCCGCCCACCCTGTAATTCCCTCTCCCACTTTAAGCCTGACCCTGTTGACTGACATTGGATTTAGCCCCTTTGTAGCCCTTAATATCAGGTCTCCACTCTCTTCATCTATAAGGAGTGTAGAGCATGCATTAGCCCCTGTCTGTCTTGTAATTACCTCTACTATAGAATTGAGCCGCGGCTCCAATTCTATAGTAGAATTTGCAATCCTGCTGACCTCACTTAAAATCTCAAGCCAGTCTTCTCCTCTGGTTTTTTGTATGTCAGCTATTCTTTCCCTTCCGTGTGATTTAACCGCCCTCATAAAATTAGTGATTAGTGGGTAGTTAATAGTGAATAGTTGTTAGTAAAAACTATTTACTGTTCACTATTCACCATTCACTCTTTTTGCCCTTGCCTTCTTATACAATTCCACATACTCTTTTGCAGAACGGTCCCATGAGAAATCCTCACTCATGGCATTTATCATTAATCTGTTCCACAGGGAGAAATCTCTGTAAATCTCTATTGCCTTTTTGATAGTGGAAAACAGTGCATTTGATGAATACTCTGAAAACTTGAATCCATTTCCTGTCCTTTTTACAGGGTTATAATTTTCAACCGTATCATTCAGACCACCTGTTGCCCGCACAATAGGTATAGTTCCATACTTAAAACTGTAAAGCTGATTAAGCCCACAGGGTTCATATCTTGAAGGCATGAGAAACATATCGGCACCTGCCTCAATCTTGTGTGCCAGTGTATTGTCAAAACCAATCTTTATCACTGTCTTTGCAGGGTATCTCTTTCCGATATCTTCAAAGAGCGTATTGTATTTTTCTTCTCCTGTGCCAAGCAGTACAAACTGAACATCAAATTTCATAAGGTCATCTATAATATCTGCTATGAGGTCAAACCCCTTCTGGTCAGCCAGGCGGGATATTACTGCTATGACCGGTATCTCTTTAGAAGGCGTGAGCCCATAAATTTTGAGAAGTTCCTTCTTACATTCCCATTTTCCGGATAGATTCTCTTTGGAATACTTTGCCTTTATATAGCCATCTGTTAGGGGATTCCAATCATCATAATCAATCCCGTTTATCACACCGTAAAGGTCATCTTTCCTTTTTCTTAATACCCCTTCAAGACCATGGCCATATTCCTCCGTCTGTATTTCAAGGCTATAGGTCTTGCTGACGGTTGTTACTATATCCGAAAATACAAGCCCCCCCTTGAGGATATTTATTTTTCCATAAAATTCTATTCCCTCAGGGGTAAATATGTCCCAGCCCAGATTTGCCAAATGCATATCAAGATGCCAGAATAACCCCTGATAGCCAAGATTATGGACAGTGAAGACAGTTGCTGTATCTTTAAAGAAAGGGTCGTTTTTGTATAGAGTTTTCAAATAGACAGGAACCATTCCTGTCTGCCAGTCATTGCAATGGATAACATCAGGTCTTAGTTCTATTGTTTTGCAGGTTTCAATAATAGCCCTTGCAAAATATATGAATCTTTCTGCATTATCAGGATAATCCCCCTGTGGTGTTCCGTATAAATACTCCCTGTCGTAATATTCCTTCTTATCAATGAAATATACCGGTATTTTTTTATTTGCTACTGACTGGTGACTGGTGACTGGTGACTGGTGACTATTTATATAGCCTTTGTAAATTTTTGCCTCTTCAATCCTATTTGATATGGGGACATGTATTTTTTTGCCTGCATACTCAAGATTATTTTTTTTATCCTCCACTATCTGATACTTTGGCATTATGACTGTAACATCTTCGCCGAGTCTCTGAAGCGCCTTTGGCAGTGCCCCCGTTACATCTGCCAATCCACCTGTCTTTGCAAACGGCACTATCTCTGGTGATGCAATTAAAATTTTCATATCTAATGGTTAATCAGGTTTATATCTCTGCCTCTCTCAGATACTTTGCTGCTGTTTCAGGAGAGGTGGGGTTTATATAAAATCCTGTCCCCCACTCAAATCCCGCCACATGGGTCAATTTCGGCATTATCTCTATATGCCAGTGATAATATTCATTATGTTGTTCTGCAAGTGGGGATGTATGTATTACCATATTATAGGGTGGATGGTTAAGTATATTTCCCATCCTTAAAAGGGTGTCCTTTAATATCCCTGATAGAAACTCAAATTTGTGTTTCTGAGAATCTTCAAAAGATGAATCATGTGCCTTTGGGAGAACCCATGTCTCAAAGGGGAATCTCGGCGCAAAGGGTGCGATGGCAATGAAATCAAGGTTTTCGCTTATAATACGACTTCCATCAAATAACTCCTGCCTTACGATGTCGCAGTATATACACCTCTCCTTAAATTTGTAATGGCTCAGCGCCCCATCGAGTTCCTCACCTACCAGTTTTGGAATAATTGGTAAGGCGATGAGTTGTGAGTGGGTGTGTTCGAGGGATGCCCCTGCCTCCTGTCCATGGTTTTTAAATATAAGGATGTATTTGAACCTCCTGTCATTCCTTAAATCCATGATTCTGTCTCTGAAGGACCAGAATATATCCTCAATAGCTTTTTCAGGCATATTTTCCAGGGTTGCTTTGTGGTCAGGTGTTTCTATAATTACCTCATGGGCGCCTACACCATTCATTTTGTCAAATATACCCTCACCAACCCTATTAAGCCCGCCCTCTATCTGGAGGGCAGGGAATTTATTTGGGACCACCCTTAACTTCCAGCCAGGTGTATTTGGCTGTGAAGCATTCTGGCGATAGGATAGGACTTCTGACGGGGTTTTATCTTCATTACCATAACAGAAGGGACAGAACCTGTTATTTTCCTTTGGCGGCGGAACGGTAAAATCTGTAGGTCTTTTTCCTCTATCAGTTGATATAATAACCCATCTTCCAACAATGGGGTCTTTTCTGAGTTCAGGCATATCTATCTCCTCCTGTAGATTGCAATTTATTATTTCTAATTTTAATTATCAGTCATCAATCGTCAATTGTCAATCCTCATTCACAAATCATTAGGTGCTTGACAGATTAAAAAATTGGATGTATTTTAAAATAGACTGCATATTTTAAAAGGTGATTTTATGAACTTAGACATGGCATTAAAAGAGATAGACGGCTTGAAGATAAAACTGGAGGAGTCTGAAATGAAATACCGTGACCTCTATGAAAGTGCCCCTAATATGTATCATACAATAAACACAGAAGGAATAATAGTGGACTGCAACAGGACAGAGGCTGACATTTTGGGATATTCAAAAGAGGAATTGATAGGTAATTCAATATTGGATTTTCAGACTGAGGAATCAAGGAAAACAGGGAAGAAGGCTATGAACAAACTCTTTAATGAGGGAAATATAAAAGGGCTTGAACTCCAGTTTGTAAAAAAGGATGGCGGGGTAATAGATGTAAGTATAAATGCCGCAGTTATATATGATAGGAAAGGAAGACCCATTGGTACAAGGTCGGTGATGAGGGATATTACAAAGGATAAGAAGATGATGGAGATAATTAAAAATTCCAATTTCAAGCTGCAGGCAATCTTTGATGCAATAACCGATGGTATCTGCCTTATAGATAAGAATTTTACTATACAGGAGATAAACAGAGGTATGACAGGGTATTTAGGAGTCTCTCCTTTGGATTTTATAGGCAGGAGGTGTTATAGTGCCCTTGCAGGCAGAGAAAACATGTGTAAGGATTGCAGGGCGATTTATACATTTTATAGAGGAGACCCTGTTAGTTATTCTGTTTCAAAGGAATTGAATGATGGTTATCACGAATTTGAAATATCTATATTCCCCGTGAGGAATGAAAAAGGGGGGGTGGAGCAGGTAGTTTATTACATAAAGGATATAACTGAAAAGAAAGGGATGGAAAGAAAGGCAGAGGAGTATATGAAAAGGCTTACAGAATTGGGCAAATAGCCCTTGGTGTTTCCCATGAAGTAAGAATACCTCTCAAGAATATTCTTACAGGGATAGACCTTCTGGAATCTGAGGCAGAGAAAAAGGGGTTGAATCTGGATTGATAAGAATAGTGAATAAGGCTTTTGAAAAGATGAAGACTGAAGAATTGAAGACTGAAAAAATTGACACGACATGATGGAGATAGTATAATTTTAACCACAGATGGACACAGATAAACACAGATTAAAAGACAAGTGAATAGTGAATAGTTTTTTTACTATCTACTATCTACTAACGACTATTAACTATCTTTAATCTGTGGCTTAAAAAGGAGGGTTTTATGTTTGGAATAGGGATGCCTGAGTTAATAGTTATTCTCGTTATTGTTCTGATAATTTTTGGTGCCGGTAAACTTCCTGAGATTGGTGCAGGGCTTGGCAGGGGTATAAAAAATTTTAAAAAGGCATCAAAAGAAATAGAGAATGAAGTTGAAACCACTGCAAAACTCTCTCAGGAAGAGGAGAGTACTGAAGCCCCGAAGTCTTAAAGTATTAGAGTATCAAATTACGCTATTCTCAATGTATTTCATCCCCGGATAGTTTCAGTAACCTCTTCGCCTTCTTCTACTTTGGTGTTCTAAAATATTTTAAGAACTCTGATTCTGGAGATAAAATAACTGTAGTTTTATCTTTCAAAGACTTCTTGTATGCCTCCAGTGAGCGGACAAATGTATAAAATTCAGGGTCTGACTGAACAGCATCAGCATATATCTTTATAGAGAGTGCATCTCCCTCACCTTTTGTTTTCTGCTCCTCTTTATATGCCTCTGCCAGGAGTATAACCTTCTCTTTGTCTGTCTCTGCCCTTATCTTTGTTGCCTCTTCCTGCCCCTCTGAGCGATACTGCATTGCAATCCTCTCCCTCTCTGCCTTCATCCTTCCGTATATTGCCTTTGCATTTTCAGGCGGCAGGTCTGCCCGCTTTATCCTTACATCCCTTACTTCTATTCCGTAGTCAGTGAATTTCTCATTAGTTCTTTTCGTTACCATTTCCATAATCTCTCCCCTTGTCTCCGATAATACCTCGTGAAGGCTGTGCCGTCCAAGCTCTATCCTGAGCTCCGAATAAATAATATCGTCAAGTCTTGCCTGCGCCCCTATCTCATCTTTCACCGTTATCATGAGCTTTAACGGGTCTATTATCCTCCATTTTGCATAGTTGTCCACAAGGAGATTCTTTTTATCCTTGGTCAGTATCTCTGCTGATGCAGCGTCATAATCTAATATCCTCTTATCAAAGAAGCGGGTCTGCTGAAGTATGGGTACCATGAAGTAAAGACCGGGCTCATAGATAGTTTTAATCGGTCTGCCAAGCTGGGTAAGAACTACCTGCTCTGTCTGCATTACAATAAAGAAAGGGTTAAGGAAAATAAAGAAAATCAGCAGTGCCCCAAAAATTATCAATAAAATGTTTTTCATTATCTCTCCTCCTCTTGACCTTTGACCTTTGACCCCAGACCCCTGATTTTATCCAGAGGCAAAAGCGGCAGGACACCTGATTTTCCTTCAATAATATATTTATCTATGCTCCCAAGAACATCTTCCATTGTCTCTATGTAGAGCCTCTTCCGTGTTACATCTCTTGCCTTGCGGTATTCCTGAAGTATTGATGTAAATCTCTCTGCATCACCCTTTGCATGGTTTATCTTCTCTTCCTTATAACCCTGTGATACCTTTATAATCTGCGATGCCTTTCCCCTCGCCTCGGGTATGACTGAATTTCTGTACCCCTGCGATTCATTAATCAATCTGTTTTTGTCCTCCATGGCACTGGCTACATCCTTGAATGAATCCCTTACCTGCTGTGGGGGGTGGACATCCTGAAGCTGAAAGGCTACTATTTGAAGACCCGAATCATATCTATCAAGTATCTTCTGAAGCAAAGCCCTTGTCTCCTCCTGAATCATGAATTTGCCTTCAGTCAGTGCCTCATCTATTTTATATTTGCCGATAATCTCCCTTATCGCAGCCTCAGCACCTGCCTTTACCGTGTTTGCAGGTCCCCTCACATTAAAGAGATATTTGACAGGGTCTATTATCCTGTATTGGGCGACTACATCCAGGTCAATTATGTTTTCATCCCCTGTAAGCATGAGTGATTCCTCAAGGACATCCCTGTATCTTGCAGGCGGACCCGGGTCTTCAATCCTGAATCCCACCTCTGTCCTCTTAACCTCTGTTACCTTCGGCGTATAGACCCTCTCCACAGGCGGCGGAAACTTTAAATGGAAACCGGGGTCTGTAGTCCTCACATATTTGCCGAATCTTAAGACAACACCCTTTTCATCAGGTTCCACAATATAATACCCGCCGAATATTAGCAAAAGTGCTGCGATGATGAGTATTATTAAAGAAACAGAGAATTTTATCTTAGGCAGATTTATCTTTGGAATCTTAAACTGGGGCATCTCGTATTGCCCCCCGGGACCCCTTTTCATCTGAAAATCTTCCCATGCCATAAAAATACCTCCTTATAAGTTATAAACTTTATAAAGTATAAAGTTCATAAAGTTATAAGTATATAGACTTTACAAACTTTGAACTATAATCTTATACAGATTCTTATTATAAGTCAAATAATATTGACAGGTCAATGTTATAAAAGTTAGTATATCTGTAAACCTCTTGCAGCCGTCAGTTGTCTGTCAGATAAAGGCTCATGGCTGAATATCTGAATTATGCGAAACATAGTTATTGAGAGTATAAAGAATATTCCTGTATCTGAACAGCAGATTGAGATTGTAGAGAGGAAGGGGCTGGGGCATCCCGACTATATATGTGATGCGATAGCGGATGAAATCTCGGTTGCCCTCAGTCAGGAATATATCAGGTCCTTCGGAGATATTATGCACCATAATATTGATAAAGGGCTTTTAGTTGCAGGCGGGACAAATAAAAGACTGGGCGGAGGTGAGGTAACGAAACCAATGGAGTTGATTATTGGCGACAGGGCTACAAGGGAGGTAGGCGGAAAGAGGATAGCTGTAAATACTATAGCGATAAATGCTGCAAAAAAGTGGATGAAGAAAAATCTCCGTTTTGTAAACCCTGATACTCATGTGAATTACCGTGTTGTTTTGTCCCCGGGGTCTGAAGAGCTTACCGCTATTTTTAAAGCAAAGGGTGGGATTAGGGTTGCAAATGATACCTCAGCGGCAGTGGGTTATGCCCCTTTAAGCGAGACAGAACGGGTAGTGCTTCAGACAGAGAATTATCTGAATTCAAAGGAGTTTAAAAGGCTCTTTCCTGATACGGGTGAAGATATAAAAATTATGGGATTAAGAAATGGCAGAGAACTTCATATGACAATTGCAATGCCTTTTATCTGCAGCTATATAGGTAGTGAAAATACATATTTTAAAAGAAAGGATGAGGCAATAGAAACTATCAATGAATTTGCCGGAAATTTTTTCCATAATGGGAAGATAAATATCTATCTGAATACGCTTGATAAAAAGGGGAGGGGAATAGATGGAATGTATCTCTCGCTTCTTGGAACATCTGCTGAGGATGCAGATTCTGGTCAGGTGGGGAGGGGAAACAGGGTAAATGGGATTATTGCATTGAACAGACCAATGGGGACAGAAGCAGCGGCAGGAAAAAATCCTGTAAGTCATGTAGGTAAAATATATAATATGCTGGCACACAAGATTGCCAATGAAATATATAAAGAGGTAAAAGGTATAAAAGAAATCTATGTATGGCTATGCAGTCAAATAGGTGTGCCGATAGACCAGCCAAAGATAGCCTCTGCACATCTGGTGCTGGGGAAGGGCATTTCTTTGACCTCTGTATCTAAAAAGGCAGAAGGGATTATAAATGAGGAATTTAAAAATATAACCAATTTTTGTATGGAACTGGCAGAGGGGAAATACCCAGTGTGTTAAATAAATAAGCAATGAGTGACGAGCAATGAGCAATGAGACAATGAACAATTTTTACTCATTGCTTTTCACTCATTGCTCATTGCTTATTATGAAAAGGAAGAAAGGAGGTGGATTAGGGAATCAGCATATTATAAATGGTAACAGGGTAACTCTCCTTAAGAATGGCAGAGAGGCTTTTCCTGCAATGCTCACTGCTATAGATGGTGCAGTTTCCACTATAAATCTTGAAACATACATTCTGAGAAGCGATGAAACAGGCTGGAAATTTGGTAAAATACTGGCTAAAAAGGCATCAGAGGGGATAGAGGTTAATCTTATATACGACTCAGTAGGGTCTATGGATTGTGAGGAAAAATTTCTGCAGTTTCTCATAAATCACAATGTAAGATTGTTGGAATATAATCCAATAGCGCCATGGAAAAAAGGGTGGAAATGGATAAGGAGAGACCATAGAAAAATACTTGCAGTGGATGGGAGGGTTGGTTTTACCGGGGGAATAAACATTGCCGATGATTATGCAGACCCTGCTGAAGGCGGGAAAGGATGGTGGGATACCCATATACAGATTGAGGGACCCGCTGTCAGAGAGCTTCAGAAATTATTTTTATCTACATGGAAGTGGGAGACAGGAGATAGAAAATACTATCCTCCCTTAAAAGAGGTTGGCAATACACCGGTTCAGATTATTGGAAGCAGGGAGAGAAAAAAGAGGAAGGCAATAAAAAGGGCTTACATACAGGCTATTAAGGATGCAAAAGGAGAAATATATCTTACAAATGCCTACTTTGTGCCTGACAGGGGAATTTTAAGGACAATAGCCAATGCGTGTAAGAGAGGGGTTGAGGTGGTTCTTATACTCCCCATGATTTCTGATGTAAAAGTTGTTCAATATGCGAGCAGGTCGTTATACACGAGGCTTCTATCACATGGTGTGAAGATATACGAAAGAGAAGGACAAGTTCTTCATTCTAAGACAGGGACAATTGATGGAATATGGAGTACTATAGGGTCGCATAATATGGACCACAGGAGTTATATTTACGATTTAGAGGTGAATGCGATTATCTATGGGGGGGAATTCGGGGGGGAGATGAAGGAAATGTTTTTAAATGACCTTCAAAACTGTCGCAGGATTGATATAGAGGAGTGGAAAAAAAGACCTGTTATAGAAAAAATAATTGAGAAATTTTGTTTTAGATTCAGACACTGGATGTAAGAAAAAGATTGATGAGCTGCAAAAAAAGTTTTTTTACGGCATTGTAAAATTTGGAATTAGGAGGGTATTATGACAAAGTATCTTGTATCGCAGAAGGTGGGCATCTTCATAGATGCTGAGAATATTGAACTTTCAGGTTATAATATATATGGTGGGAGGACAGACTATAAGAAGATACTCAAGTCTGTTGGGGACAGGGAAATAACGAGAATAATATATTATAAACCCCAGTATAAGGAGATTTCAGAGGATTTTAAAAAATTCTGGAATGAACTCGGTGGAGAGATAAAACAACCTCTTAAGAATGCCGATAGTCTTCTTACCATGGATGCAGTAACACTGGCAGATAAATTGGATGTGATTGTAGTAGTTGGTGGTGATAAGGACTACCTTCCCCTCCTCTGGTATTTAAAATCGAGGGGTTGTAAGACGGAGTTGTGGGGGTATCCGGAGACAGTATCAGAAGTCATGAAGGAATCTGCTGATTCGTTTTTTGCACTGGATGAAAGTTTTATTATAAAAGATAGGTCCAAAAAGAGAGTCTCTTATAAGGGAAAGGATATTGAATCAAATATTGGGGAAGAAAGGAAAGGGGGAACAGAAATTATCTGACACTTTATTATGACCGGACAAAAAGGGAAAAAAGGTAAATCAATACAGGCACTGAATAAGATATTTTTAGAATCGGCAAATAGTATCTATTCAGGGATAAATGCAAAAAACATATTTCTATATGCAGATTTGATAAGTGATTACAAGCTTCTGAAGGAATTGTCAAAAAAGGAGGAAATTATATTTGTAACAAAAAATGAGGATATACTTCACAAACAGGTTGGAATAGATAGAAATATAATAGATATACCAAATGTGGAGTTTAGCCGTATAGGGTTAATAAAAATTGCAGTTATGAAGGGATTATCTTCAGGTTTGGTTAAAGATGGGGATAAAATTGTATGTGTTGCGGGAACCCGCAAGATAGGCTCTTTTGACAGCATTGTAGTGGTTGATATAGGCAAGGAATTTGAAATACTTACATCCAGCAGTGTCCCGGATATTGCCGAAAACCTAAAGCCCGAGGTGTTTGAGGTGGTATTGAATCTATCGCTGGAACTGGCAGGACAGGGGAGGGAAGGTAAGCCAGTTGGGACCATATTTGTGATTGGAGACCATGAAAAGGTATTACAGCTTTCAAGACAGATGATTATAAATCCATTTCAGGGCTATCCTGAGGAGGAGAGGAATATAATGGACCCTGCATTAAGAGAGACAATAAGGGAATTTTCTGCCCTTGACGGGGCTTTTGTAATAAGGGAAGATGGTGTTGTAATGGCAGCAGGGAGACATCTCTCCGCTGCCCTTGAAAAAGAGGATTTTCCCCACGGTCTCGGCAGCCGTCATGTGGCAGCGGCAGGAATCACATCAGTAACAGATGCTATGGCTATCGTGATATCGGAATCAACTGGCGATGTCAGGATATTCAAGAAGGGCAACATCTTTATGGAGATTGAAAAGCCAGTGAAATAAAAACTATTTACCATATGCAATTTAATTTAATAAATATAGCAGGGCTATTGGCTGCCGCTCTTACAACCATTTCCTTTTTACCGCAGGTAATTAAAATCGTAAAGACAAAACATACAAAGGACATTTCACTGCTGATGTATATTATCTTTATGGCTGGTGTTTTATTATGGCTGTTCTACGGTATCTTACTGAAAGAGCCCCCTATAATTATTGGAAATGGCATTACTCTTATACTTGTGATGATTGTCTTGCTCTTTAAGATTAGATATAGATAGGAAATTGCTTTACATCATCTGTTTTTCACTCTGATTCTTCCAAGATAGACCAGCGATAATCCAGCCGCCAACAGAACGATAAGCATGAATACCTTTGGATATTCCACACTATAAACTACAGGTGTCAGGGCCGTTCTCGTGAGTATCTTTAAAGATTTGTGTGCTACTATAAGCTCCGCAATCGGCGGCGACACCTTATAATAGAGTGTCACAAAAGCCTCTCCTACGGAGTTTGCCAGGAGGTAGTTGTCCCTAAACTCTCTCAGGACAATTACATGCGGGTCAAGATACGAGCCGTAAGCTGCCGTGGCAATGAAGCAGCCTCCCCCTGTTTGATAGACTGGTGATGCAGAAGTGCTTGTATCATCTCCAGGGTTATTTGTTATATTGATTTGATTCTTGCCATTTGGATCCATGATATATATCTCATTGTTGCCATCCCTGTCGGAAAGGTAAACAAGCTTGGTTCCATTCCAAGTCCAGGAAGAAAATGTATCCGAGGCAGTATTATTGGTAAGCTGTATTTGGTTCGTCCCATCTTTATCTATCACATAAATTTCGGGGTCACCGTCTGCTTCACTATCAAAAGCGATACGCGTACCATCGGGCGACCAGGCATACCACCCTACATTGTCAGCGGCAGTGCCTGTTAACTTTAGAAGTTCTGTTCCATCTGTGTTCATGGTATAAAGATTATAGTCTCCTGCCCTATTTGAGACAAAGGCTATTTTTTGCCCGTCAGGTGACCAGAAGGGGATGCCATCGGTCCCTGAATCTATTGTTAGATTAGTTTGTTGAGATCCATCTGCATTCATAACATATATTTCATTGTTGCCGTCTATCTCAGATACAAATATAATCTTGGAACTGTCCGGTGACCATGTGGGGAGATAATCATCGCTTGTGTTGGAAGTTAACCGCAACTGACTTGTCCCATCTACATTCATAACATATATTTCTTTATTGCCATCTCGTTCCGAAACAAAGACAATCTTGGAGTTGTTCGGTGACCATGCAGGGGAGTAGTCTTTGCTTGAATTATTGGTTAGTCTGATCTGGTTACTTCCATCAATGCCCATAACATATATTTCTTCGTTGCCATCCCTGTCGGAAACAAAGGCAATCTTATCACGATTGGGAGAAATGGCCGGTAAGCGGTCAATGGCTGAATTGTTTGTTAAATTAGTCTGACTTGAGCCATCAGGATTAGCAGAATAAACCTCCCAATTTCCGTCTCTATTAGTTACAAAAATAACCTTTTTGGTAGATACTGATCGAGGAACCGAGAGGGTCACTATTGATTCGCTACTTTCCCCATAACCATTCACCGCCGTTACTACATAATAATAAGTTGTTCCATTAGTTAAACCAGTATGTGAATATGGGCTTGTAGCATTTGTAATCTTTGTGCCTGTGGTTTTGGTAACTCCCGATGTTGTTGACCAGTAGATATTGTATGATGTCGCACCTGAAACACTGCTCCAACTGATTGTTACCTGACTATCGGCAGCAGTGGCAGATACGCCTGTAGGTGCAGGAGGTGCTGAGTCTATGGCTATTGGTGACACTACAATATCGTCTATATACCAGCCATCATCAACAACACCGCCATCCGTTTGTAACCTGAATCTTATTTTAATTGATTGACCTGCATAGCTGCTTAAACTTATAGAGACCTGAGTCCATGTGCTCAATGTTCCATTATAGGAAGCCAAGTGTGTCCAGGTTGTCCCACCATTTGTTGAAATCTCTACATAGCCGTAATCATAACCTGATTCAGTTGAATATTTATGCCAAAATGTAAGAGTCGGACTCCCGGTTGAAGAGAGAGTTATTGAATTGGTTAAGGTTAGTGATGCATTAGTGCTGTTGCTGTAATTCCCTGATGGACTATCAGTAAATGATGTGCTTCCACTATGATAGGTAGATGTAGTAGTTCCCCATGGTGAATCTGCTGTCCAATTTCCCGTCCCATTTTCCGCATCATCTGAAAATGATGTAACTGATGTGGATTGGGGTGTCCCACTCACCTGACTTGATTCACTACTTTCTCCATAACTGTTTACTGCTGTTACGACATAGTAATAGGTCGTTCCGTTTGTCCTGCCTGTATGCGTGTATGGACTCGTTGCGCCTGCAAGCTTTGTGCCTGTGGTTTTGGTAACTCCTGATGTCGTTGACCAGTAGATGTTATATGATGTTGCCCCTGATACAGAACTCCAGCTTATTGTTATTTGTCCATCACCTGCTGATGCTGATACACCTGTGGGCGCGGATGGGGCTGAACCTGTAATGTCTGAGGGTGGATAATAGTTCCCAGCCTTGTAATTTACAACTTTTATACCACCAAGTTTTATATCAGCAAGGGCTGATTCATCTTTTTTACTACTATTATTGTACGATATTTGGAAATGTAAATGGGTTCCACAACTTGATCCAGTATCACCCATAATTCCGATTTCTTCCCCCTGTGTAACATCATTGTTAACAGAAACCAATGGAGGATTTTTAAGATGTGCATACCTAGTTGTATAACCTGTACCATCATAGGGGTAATCATGATCAATTAATACAGTATAACCCCAACTTGCTGTAGAAGTATTACAGTAATTTGTTGATGTGCCATCTGCCTCAATAACTTTACCGCTTCCTGAAGCAAATACTTTCACATCAGTTAACTGTCCATCTTGTTTAGTAATATCATCAAAATCTAATGAGTAATAACCATTGCCTTTATGATATTTATCAATCCATGTTGTGCCATCGGAGTTTTTCCAACAACATGAAATACCACCTGCCTGAATCGTTAGATACCATGATTTACTTGAGTCTAACGGCATTTTTAAATTTGGTTGAACTGGATTTGGCTGTATAACTTCAACGAATATTTCATTACTTTGATTTCCTGTTTTATCTTTAGCCGGTATCGTAATTTTAAAGATGCCATATTCATTTGTAGGATTAACCCATTTATATTTTACTTGACCAGAAGAACCACTAATATTTAATTCACTGTTATTAAATACTTTTTCCGTTTGACTCCCAGATGGCGTTCTTTGTCTCATGATAATCTTATCTATATCTCCATCATCATCGGAGTAATCAAACAGTAAAAATTGGTCATTACCTTGAGATATTACACTTTCATTCGATAAAGAAGGTGTATGGGAAATTATATTGTTTCTTTCAGGTGTTGTTGATGAAACCTGCGAGCAACTTCCCAAATTTTCAAACCAAATAAATGTAATAAAGGGATACCATGCGATATATCTCTTTGAAGTAGTATCACTGCCATAATACTTTTCTGACAATGCTAATATAATTTCATCTGTTCCTACACCTAATGAATATCCAGCCGCTATTGAACCAATCCCACTCGCACCAGCAGCATCAACAAGTAATCCAATTATAGTAGCTGCCCCTCCTAAAACAGTATTCGCCCAATTTTCAAAATCCGATTTATTCATACAATACAATATATATGACATATTTGCATCAACAATATCGTTGGGTATATTTTCAAATGTTTCAGTAACATCTGGAATGAGAGTAATAAGATCACTTACACTACTTGTCATCTCAGATAAAGCTGTGGTAGCAATATTTTTCAAGACTATCTGTATGTGGTTTGATAAAGAAGTATCTTTAGAAACCTTTGTTTTAGACCCCTGTGTTAAAGATTGGGCATAATAACCAGGATAGTAATTCTGAGTTCCTTCTGTTACTATAATTAACTGTTTATCTGATTTGGCAAATCGTACATTTATATTTTTGACAGGATTTCCGGCTTCATCAACTAATGATACTGTATAGACCTGACCGTCGCCAGAAGTAAAAGATGATTTGCCATCATCACCTGTTTCACTAATTATCTGGTCATAAACTGCTTTGTTACCACTGATGATTGAGTTATTTCCTTGCTCAGAACTTTGCCCACCCCCTCCACCGCACCCTACCAGCAAAGCCATCAAGAAGACCCCAATGATAAGCAACCTGTAAATAACTTTACCTGAATGTCTCATGGCAAACCTCCTTAAAAAATCTCGTTACACACTTCTATTCGTAGTTTCTGTAACAGCAAAATGTGTATACCTCCAAAGAATCATCCTTGGAAAAGGTATCCTGTTATTAATCGTTATCATCATAAAGATATGAGAGAGACATTATTAACAGAAACATCATAATAGGACATTTCTATTTTGGCTTGACAGTCCTAATCGTAGTCCTAATCGTAGTTTCTTGACACCACTTACAGAAAGGTATAAGCTTAACTGCAAATGATGAAGAACAGAGAAAGACGCAAAGAGGTTGGGAAAGTGTTCTTTGATCTTTCTAAATATCTTCTCACAACCATTGCCGTTGGAAGCTTTGTTTCGAAAGAAACCCTAAATACTAAAGCTCTAATCATTGCCTTGATTGCCTCCGGCACGGCAATGTTGGTTGCCTATTATATATATCCGTCTGATAAGGAGAACTAACAATGGAATATGTCGCTGTAGTCGCCGTCTTCGTTGCCCTTATGGCCATAGGTTGGGCCGTTTATTTCAGGCAACAGGAAAAACATCAGTAATTAAGACATCCTCATTATAAATAGCTAACTGAAAGAAAGAAAAAGAAATGAGGGCGTGCTTGATAAACACGCTCTTTAAGGTCATTATTACCACGCATAACCAAGCTGTAATGAGCCACCAAGACTATAACCTATTTGAAATAGTAAACAAGAGACATCGCTATGCCAAAGGAGCTATACGGAATAGAGACATTTTGAGAAAGAGATTGCTTTGTCCCCAGTATTGTTGTTTCATAAACATAACTCCCTTTCAATTCTAAGGGTGAATATATAGCCTCACCAGTAAAATACCAGTTAGGCCCCCAGTTAAGCAGTCTCCCTTCCGCTCCACCGAATATTTGAATTCCACTGCCGCTATAGGTTATGTCCGCAGATCCTCCCAGACCGGCATAGGTGTCTTTTCTGCTTGCTGAGGCATATCCTAATCCTGCATAAGGCGTCACTTTCTGCCCTGCTATCAAGAGCTCGTTATCAAAACCATAAATGCCCCTTAAAGCATATCCTGTAAAACCGCCTAATGCCGTAAATGTTCCTTGAACACCAATATTTTCAGTAGCCCAATATTTTGCCAGAGGGCCTGCACCAAAGTTTACTGGGTTCCAATCCGCTCCAACTCCGATATTCCCTTTACGCCCGGAAGGCCACACTTCGCTTGTTGTTTCAGCTTGCGAGACTCCTATACTAACCATTATAAATATTGCAACCAAACCTGCAATCTTATTAAAAAGCATCATTTTTCTTCCCTCCCTAAATTTTAAAGACGCCAGTTCAACAATTTCTTATAAATCTACCATCATTAATAATTAACCCCCCTTTCTTTATCAATAGAAATTGTCAAGAATATTCAAATATATTGTGTGTTTAAGATTTTCCACAAAAGAAAGAAGATTATATCCATGGGAGGAGTTAATGAAAGAGATAACGAAAGAGATAATGATACTATTTGGAATGAGGATTAAAGAACTAAGGAAAAATAAAGGGCTATCTCAAGAAGAAGTTGCAGAGAAGGTAAACATTAGTTCCAAATATCTAAGCAGGATTGAAATGGGGCAGCACTTTCCTTCTATTGATACACTCGTAAATCTCGCTGATGTGCTGAATGTGGAACTCAAAGACTTCTTTGAATTTGCTCATGAAACAAGCGATCCAAAGGAATTGAAAAGAATCATGGATGGTATACTGCGGGAGGTTGACAGGGATAAATTGAAACTACTGGTGAAGGTTGCAAGGGCTATGGTAAGGTGAATGAGAGGCTGTGTTATATGTCAAAATTACTGGTCTATGAGAAGGATTATGAAATTTCAGTAGTTCAGGTGTAATAATCTTTCTAAATCACTATTACCTGCCAAAACATATTCCTGACTGGGCAGGACCGAGTAAAAGTGTCCTCATTCTCCTTACTTTTACCTTCATTGCATATTTAAGTCTTGGAGGGGATATATTTACTTAACAGTTTGTAGCTGACAGGTCTTTCCTCAACTGCTTTATCCTAAAATTAATCACGAATTAAAATGCTTGACAAGAAAATTATTGGTGTTATGATTTTTTGAGAAGATAACACCCGCTCAAAATAACGAAGTGTGGGAGAAATTGAGAGATAAGGGATTTTGAATAGAGAGAAAGATGAAAAGTAATCCCAATAAAATTATTCCAGTTTTTCAATAAAAGATTTTGCTACTTTAAAATAGTCTTTCAATGCGTTTACATCATCCAGAAGTCCCCTATAATATCCAGCTATATGTAATGCCTTATACAGCTTTTCAAATTCTCTTGTAAATCTGCCATTGTGAATGGATAGATGCTTCTTTAATATCTCCCTGTAGCCATCAACAGATTGAGGCAGCTCTTTTTCGCTTACTCCCCTACTAATCAGATACTCGTCTATTGCCTTCAAAACCGCAAGATATGCAGTCCCACAGGCTTCCTTAACATATTTAATATCTGTGTAGGTATCATCCTCAATAGGGGATTTACCTAATAGCTCCTTTGCATTTTCAAAATATCTTAAAGCCTCACCCATAATTTACTCAAACCTTAACATAGGGGATTAGTGGTATCAGGTGTATCACCTTTCAAATAAAATGATAGGAAATTGCTTTTATGAAAATAATTATAGACATCTGAAAAATGGCTGTCAACTTAAAAATTTGTGAAATTTTTTAGAAGCAAACAGGTTGAACGTGTCTTTTAACCTGCGGGATTATGGAGTGCGAAGTTGTAATATGTAAGATGAGACAAAATAAGTGCATTCCTGAATCAAGTTCAGCATTTTCAGGCAGAGTTATCCTGTTTAATAAGTCTCATGTTTTTTAAATATCTCTGCAATATACATCCACATCTGGAATGAGGTCTGCGAAATAACCGCATTCTTCTTCCTTTCCCCAAGGTGTGGCTATAACAGGTGGCGGGGAACGGTTTGGTGAATGGAGTAATCCCAGATGAGAGAGAATGAATATTCACAATTGCCCCCTTTTGTATCTTTCAATGTCTTTTAAGAGGGGTTAAGCGGCTTTTAAGTGTTTAACCTTTATCTTCTTTCGGCTCTGTTTCAACATCCATAAATCATACTGCATCTGCTGCGTAAGCCAGCTCTCCGGTGTAGTATTAAAGGCAATAGAAAGCCTTACTGCCATTTCAGGGCTTATACCAGTATGTCCGTTAAGCAACTCCGAAAGAGTCTTACGGCTCACACCAAGGGCATCTGCTGCCTCTGTGATGGTAAGACCTAACGGCTCCAAGCAAAGTTCCCTTATAACCTCTCCCGGATGTGGTGGATTGTGCATCATAGTTTTACCTCCTTTTTAGTGATAGTCCAGATAATCAATATCAATTACATCATTCTTTTCAAACTTAAAGATAACCCTCCAGTTGCCGCTCACTTCAACTGCCCAGAAGTCTTTTAATTTTCCTGATAGTTTATGAAGCCTAAGCCCTGGCAGGTTCATGTCTTTAGGCTCACAGGCAGCGTCAAGCCTGGCAAGAATTAACCGCAGCCTGTCAGCATGTTTCGCCTGGATTCCAGCCTTACTACCTGTTGAATAAAAGGCTTTTAATCCCTTATGGCGGAACTTTTTTATCATTGTTTTAATTGTAACCCTATTAGTTACAAGATGCAAGGGAAAAGCAGATATGAAATCGTTGAATTTTTTGGAAAGAATTTTTAGAAATTCTCTTCTGAAATATTAGTATTGCCTAAAAACCTTTATGATATAATAAAGCAAATTTATGATTCGTTTTGACAGATTTACATTGAAGGCACAGGAGGCTG
>Ga0155468_1018_pt1 | contig 34830 bp, 39 predicted proteins | sample RifCSPhighO2_12_FD_107126 | JGI IMG/M metagenome (GOLD analysis project Ga0155468, IMG submission 107126) | Nitrospinae bacterium RIFCSPHIGHO2_12_FULL_39_42 | reverse complement strand
GAGTATTTAAGGGATGGAAGATTAATAAAGGGGGCTTTCAGGAGTGATTTGGAAGATAAATTGGAAATGAAGAACGAACCGTAAAATAAGTTTTTTCAATTAAAGAAAAATTTTAAAAATATTCTCGCATTTGTTTATATATTTAAAAGAGGGGGACAAATAAAATTGCCCATCGTGTTCAGGACAATTAGGGTGGAGAAAGCACTTGGATAGAGGAGTTGGAGGTAAGGTAAGGTGATAAAAAAATTTTACTGGAGGGTATTATGGCAAATAGAGGATTTATTTTTAATTTGATGGATGAAATATCCAATGCACCAATTATACATCAGAGACTCATTAAAAAGTTTGAATAACAATTTAACACAAATTTGGTTTGCTATACCGCCTTATTCGGACATCCGGCAGGGGCTATAACATATCAAGACAGTGAACTTATAGAGAATATATTACGGTCTATAGAGTTGAAAGATAAAAATGATAATCTTGATTTATTATTACATACGGCTGGAGGGTCTCCCGAAGCAGCAGCCGATGTCATCAGAGTTTGTCGGAGCTATTCCAAAAGATTCAGAGTTATAGTCCCAAATGCTGCAATGAGTGCTGGAACATTAATTGCAATGGGGTCAGATGAGATTATTATGAGTGATACATCAAATCTTGGTCCAATAGACCCACAAATGATATTTGTTCAAAAGGATATAGCCATTATGAGACCAGCTAAATCCTTCATAGATGCTTATGTAGACCTTATCAATAGTGCAAGAATGGCAATTGCTAACAAGCAGCCTGCTACTCCGTTTTTACATTTATTAGACAGGCAAGACCCTTCATGGATTATTGAATGTGTCAGAGCGAGAAAAGCTACAGAAAATCTTGCTAAAGAGCAGTTGAAGGCAAATATGTTAAAAAACAAAAGTGAGAAGGAAATAGAAGAAGTTGTTAAGAACTTCTTTGAGGTAGGGGATAAAAATACTCATGGTAGGTCTATCAGTCCTGATGAGGCTAAGGTGTTTGGATTAACCATAAAAAAAGAGGATAAATATGGCGATTTTTGGAATATGATTTGGGAGATATATGTAAGAATTGAAAACTATACAAGAAATAAGAGACTGGCAAAATATCTGCTTTCAAGAAATGGTGGTATAGATGTTCAGGCAATGCCGATGGGTATTTAACAAGAGGAAATTGTATAGATGAAAGATGCAGGTACAACAAAAAATGGTTCTTTCTCTTTCAACCCTTCCATTTCCTTATCATATTCTTTAATGGCGGGGTCATCAACCGAATACTTTTTCAAGTCTTCTTTAATAGATTCAAAATCTGTTAGCAGGTCTTTTTCTGTTATTTTTGTTTCCATCGTAGTTAAAGTTTATTAACTATTACTATCGGCTGTCAAGAGAAAAAGTTTAATATTTGATGATAATTCAATATATTGTGTGGCAAAAATTAAGGCATACAATATGTTGAGGTGGTTATCCAAGAGTGGATTGATACAGCGAAGGAGCATAGTCGTCCAATACTTGACACGTCCAATACTTGAACCTAAAGGTCGTCTGGTATTTGCATAATTAATCTACTTAAAGATGAATGACAATAATTTTTATACAGCCCTTTTATCCATTGTAATAATTCTGATTCTGGCAATCCTCCTGATGTTAATAATTTATAAACTCCTCACAGGCATATCAGCAAAGGAACTAAAAGAGAAAAGTAAGGTGGCATTTGATAAACTTTCTGAACCGGGCGTAAAGAAGTCATCTATCAAAAAGAAAGGTATTAATTATAGAGAGAGGATTAAAGAGATGGCAGAGGCAGACCCGCAGCATGTCGCATCTATAATTAAAAAGTGGCTGAAAGAGAAGTGAAAATCCAAAATCCAAAATCCCAAATCCAAAATTTATCTTTGTCCCTCCTTTCAGGGATTCTCCTTATATTAATTTTTCCAGGATTTAATTTGGAGATGCTTGCATGGGTATCTCTTGTCCCGCTTTTTATTGCAACAAGAAAGACATCTCCCCTTGCTTCATTAAAGTTAGGATTCATAGCAGGCTTTGTATTCTATATCGGTGTTATTTACTGGGTAGTAATTGCCATGACAAAATATGGGGGTATGCCTTTCATAGTAAGCCTTACTGTCCTTATTTTGCTGTCAGGGTATCTTGCTATTTATGTATCTCTATTTACCTTTTTGCTTTCCTATTTTAGCAATCAGCAAAGGTATATCTTAGCTCCATTTTTATGGGTGGCTTTAGAGCTTATCAGGGCTCATTTTTTAACAGGTTTTCCGTGGGCGAGTCTTGGCTATTCTCAGTTTAAGACTTTACCAGTTATTCAAATAGCAGATGTTACCGGTGTTTATGGTGTATCATTCATCATAGTGATGGTTAATGCAGCTATAGCCCTTTTTATTGAAAGTATAACCCCCCTTCACCCTCCCCTTAATAAGGGGGGGAGCGGGGGGGTGAGGCAGTTTGCAACAAGATATATGCTTGCAACTGCCATTCTGCTCATCTCCTTTTCAATTTATGGTTTCTGGAGAATTAATCTTTTTAACTCTGAACTCAAAACTCAAAACTCAAAACTCAAGGTTGCTCTTATTCAGGGGAATATTGAGCAGGATATGAAGTGGGATGAAAGATATCAGAATGAGGTATTTGACGCCCATGTGAATCTTACCATGCAGGCATCTCTTGATAAACCTGATTTGATTGTATGGCCGGAGTCTGCCACACCATTCTATTTTCAGGCTGATAGAAATTTCAGGTCAAAAATGATTGAACTTGCTCAAAGGGGGGGAAGTTTTATCCTCTTTGGCACCCCGGGCTATGAAATAACCGATGGAAAAAATGTCCCTTATAATAGGGCATATCTCCTGTCTCCACATGGAGATGTGGCTGGTAAATACGATAAGATTCACCTTGTCCCCTTTGGTGAATATGTCCCGTTAAGAAAGATACTATTCTTTATTGACAAAATGGTCGTGGGGATTGGCGATTTTCAAAGCGGTGAGGAGTATACCATATTTAAAACTCAAAACTCACGACCCACTTTTGCGGGTGTCCCGAAAACTCAAAACTCTTTTGGAGTCCTTATATGTTTTGAGGTAATCTTTCCTGATTTAGTAAGAAGGTTTGTAAAGAATGGTGCAGAGTTTTTGGTGAATATTACGAATGATGGATGGTATGGAAAAACTGCCGCCTCCCCTCAGCATATAGCAATGGTTGCCTTCAGGGCTGTGGAAAACCGCGTCCCTGTCGTCAGGGCTGCAAATACGGGAATAAGCGGTATAATAGAACCAACAGGGAATATAAAAAAGGAGACTGATATATTTGTCAGGACTCATATCTCAGGGGAAATTAAAACAGGTTCAACCGTAAAGACATTTTATACTCAATATGGAGATGTGTTTGCCTATCTCTGTGTTGCAGTAACTCTGTTATTGTTTTTTCTTTCAAAAGGGTTGACGCTGAAATATAAATTCATTTAGAACACGGATAATTCGGGTTGGGTTAATCTGTTCTGATAAGGCTTATGCATATACCGGATGGATTTCTTGAACCAGAGGTGTGGATTCCTCTGACCGCAATTTCAGGAATGTCTCTCGTGTCTGTTTCCAGAAAGATAAGTGACGGTATGGATGAGGAGGCAATTCCATTAATGGGTGTTATGGCTGCATTTGTATTTGCTGCCCAGATGATTAATTTCCCTGTAGGTGGAGGGACATCAGGGCATCTGATGGGAGGTGTCCTTATTGCGGCAATTGTAGGGCCTTATGGAGGGCTTATTATTATGAGCACAATCCTTATACTCCAAGCCCTCCTTTTCCAGGATGGAGGGATTACCACCCTCGGTGCAAATATTTTTAATATGGGAATTGTAGGAACTCTCTTTGGATATTTAATATTTAAAGGAATAAACTGGCTGACAGGGAATGTTAGATTTTCTGTATTTGCTGCTTCATGGTTTTCAGTAGCGGCTGCATCAGCTGTTACTGCTATAGAATTATCCCTCTCTGGAATTATTCCAATGAAAGTATCTCTCCCTGCCATGATTGGAGTTCATTCTATAATAGGTATAGGAGAAGGGATAATAACGATTTCAGCCCTTGAACTTGTAAGCAAAGTGAAAAAGGAGACTATTCTGGTGGATATTACAGATGAAAACAGAATCAGGAAAAAATCGTCATGGATATGGTTGGCAGTTTCTATAGCAATAGCTGCAATCTTATCTCCTTTTGCCTCAAAACTTCCCGATGGTCTGGAAAGGGTTGCAGAAACTTTTGGATTTATTGGAAGAAAGAAATTAACCCTTTATTCACTATTTCGTGATTATCAAATATCAGATATTTATGGCAAGGTGTCAACAGTAATAGCAGGTGTTATGGGTGTTCTTATAGCCTTTGCCCTGTCTTATACAGTAATAAAGGTATTAAAGGGCATGAGAAGTAAGAGGTAAGAAGTTTAAAATGATTGACCCGTCTTATATAGACAGATATAGCAATATAGATGCAATATATCAGAAACTTGATGCGAGGGTGAAGCTTCTGATAACAATAATCTTTATTATTGTCATGACTGTTTTTGTAGGGGATAACCCTCTGCGAATAATCCCCTTTTTTATTTTTATAGTCATTTTATCAGCAATGTCAAAACTTTCTCCAAAGGTCTTATTCAGGAGGAGCCTTCCTGCTTTTCCTTTTCTATTTTTTGCATCCCTTACACTCTGGTTTTCAAAAGGTAATCATCCTGCCATATCAGTTTTTTTAAAGGGGTTGGTTTCAGTGTTATCAGTAATCATTCTGGTTTCTACAACGAATTTTTCCAATCTACTCAGAGGGCTTGAGGGTCTTAAGACCCCTTCACTTATTGTATCTATGCTCTCCTTTGTATATCGTTATGTATTTATAATTACCGATGAATACAGCCATATAAAGATAGCCAGAGAATCCAGAAATTTTGGCGGCAGCAAACGATGGCAGTGGAAGACGATAGGCTATAGTATGGGCAGCCTTTTCCTACACAGTTATGAGCGTGGGAATTGGGTATATTCTGCTATGGCTGCGAGGGGCTATAATGGAAACATAAGGGTTCAAAAATTACAACAGATTGGCATTGGGGATGTTATATTTGTGGTTATATCAATAACATATCTTATTATTGCAGTATGGATACTGTCATAGAGGTTAAAAATCTTACCTATCAATATTCTGCAGGTAATAAAGCCCTTGATAGCCTGAGCTTAACAGTTTCTCGTGGTGAGAGGGTTGCCGTGGTAGGTCCGAACGGAGCCGGGAAATCCACATTTATTCTGCATCTTAACGGTATATTAAACGGTGAAGGTCATATAAAAATTATGGGAATGACTGTGGAAAAAGTGAATCTCCCGAAGATAAGGCAGAAGGTGGGGGTTGTATTTCAGGACCCCGACCATCAACTTTTCTCACCAACTGTTTTTGAAGATGTTGCCTTTGGTCCGATAAATATGGGGTTTTCGGAAAAAGAGGTAAAGGACAGGGTTTCGGAGGCTCTTGGAAAAGTGGGTATGGCAGGTTCTGAATGGAGACCTCCCCACCATCTCAGCTTTGGTGAAAAGAGGAGGGTGTGCATTGCATCTGTATTATCTATGTCTCCTGAGATACTTGTCCTTGATGAGCCCTCAAGTTCACTTGACCCGCGGAGCAGAAGAGAACTGATAAACTTATTAAAAGGTTTTGATATAACCCTTATCATAGCTACCCATGATTTGGAGATGACACTTGAACTTTGTAAGAGAACAGTTGTGATAGACAGGGGAGCTGTTATTGTGGATGGTGATATAAGGGAAATACTTGGAGATGAGAGCCTTATGCTAAAACATGGTCTTGAAGTCCCTCATTCTATAAAATTTACCCATTCTCACACACACGACCACAGAAGGGACGAGGAGCTACATTTCCATTCTCATTATCATCCTCATCCAGAGATACACGAGCATAAAGAAAGGTTATGATTTTATCAGACCTTGAAATCTGATTATTTTTGAGGTAATCTTAATTTGGCAGACAAAACATGAAGCAGAAAAGTCCCTGATTCATTCAGGGTCGTTTTTTTGCAATTTAAACCCTTCTGGAGGCAATAATGAAATTCTTTATAGATACTGCAGATATTAATGAGATAAAGGCTGCACTGGAAATAGGTATTATTGATGGGGTAACTACCAATCCGTCTCTGATTGCAAAGACAGGTAAAGATTTTAAGACTGTGGTTGATGAAATATGCGCTGTAGTGGATGGGCCTATAAGTGTAGAGGCTATAAGTATGGATGCCGAAGGGCTTATTAAAGATGCAAGGGAATTATCAAAGATAAATAAAAATATTGTCGTAAAAATCCCCATGACTGAAGAGGGATTAAAGGCAGTAAAAAAAGTCAGTCAGGAGGGGATACATACAAATGTTACTCTGGTATTCTCACCAACTCAGGCAATATTGGCTGCGAAGGCAGGGGCTACTTATATAAGCCCATTTGTAGGGAGACTGGATGATATAAGCCATATCGGCATGGAGATAGTAGAGCAGATAGTTAATATATATGACAACTATGACTTTTCCACAGAGGTCATTGTGGCAAGCATAAGAAACCCTCTCCATGTGGTGGATGCGGCACTGATGGGTGCTGATGTAGCAACTATTCCATTCGGTGTGATAAAACAATTAGTAAAGCACCCGCTTACAGATATAGGCATAGAGAGATTCCTTTCTGACTGGAAAAAGGTGCCAAAGATTTAGCCGCAGACTTACACAGACTAAAGAAAAAAATAATTTATTTTATATTAATCTGTAGTTACTATTTTTCTGTGAAAGTCTGTGGCAAATATTGATTCACCCATAACAAATGTCTTCATCTGAAATCATCACTGCCAAAAATCTCACCAAGATATACGGAAATATTACTGCCGTTGATGGGATAAGTTTTTCCATCTTCAGAGGCGAGTGCTATGGATTTCTTGGTCCGAATGGTGCTGGTAAGACAACCACCATAAAAATGGTTCACTGTTTTTCTCCACTTACATCAGGTGAGCTTGTTGTGGGTGGGATGAATGTAAATAAAGACCAGAGGAAGATAAAAGAAATTATAGGTGTGGTGCCGCAGGAAGAAAATCTTGACCCCGATTTAAGTGTATTTAAAAATCTTACTGTATATGCCCGCTATTTTAATGCCCCCAGAAAGGAGGCAGAGAAGAGGGCTGTTGAATTGCTCGATTTTATTCATCTGAAGGACAGAATGAACAGTCGCATAAAAGATATCTCAGGCGGTATGAAAAAAAGACTGCTCATTGCCCGCTCACTTATGAATAATCCGAAAGTATTAATACTTGATGAGCCAACCACAGGCTTGGACCCGCAGGCAAGACACTTAATATGGCAGAGATTGAGGTTGCTGAAAAAAGCCGGGATGACCATGATTCTCACGACACATTATATGGAAGAGGCATCACAGCTCTGCGACCGTGTAGCTATAATGGACAGGGGTAAGATATTATTGGAAGGAGAACCAAAGAAGCTGGTAGCTGATGAAATAGGGACAGAGGTTATAGAGATGAGATTGGATGATGAAAATCAGGATGCAGAACTTCTCATGGCGAACCTTGAACAATTTAAAAAATTTAAATTTACATACGAAAGGGTAGGGGATACCATTTATATTTTTTCCAATAATGGCAGGGAGCTACTGCATTCCATTGTAGATATAAAGCACACTCACCTTCTTCACAGACCTGCTACACTGGAAGACCTCTTTTTAAAACTTACAGGGAGAGGACTCCGTGAATAATTTCAAATTTCAAATTTCAAATTTCAAATTTATATTACCAGACATATCATGGCGGGCATACAGGGTCTGGCAGAGGAATAGCTATTCTTACCTGAGATTTTATAAGGCAAATTTATTGGGTAATCTCGGAGAACCGCTGATGTATCTCTTTGGAATGGGCATAGGAATCGGGGGCTATCTACAGGCAATTGAAGGGGTATCGTATATAGAATTTATTGCCCCGGGTATTATAATGGTCCCTGCCATGTATTCTGCATCTTTTGAATGCACCTTTGGTTCTTTTACAAGAATGACAGAACAGAAGACCTATGACGGCATCCTTGCCACACCGTTAAGTGTGGGAGACCTTGTTATGGGAGAAATCCTCTGGGGTGCCACAAAGAGTCTTATAAGTGGCAGTATAATGTTGTTTATAATCTATTTAGCCGGTTTGATGAAATCTTCTATACTGATGGTTATACCTCTATTAATACTTGTCTTTCTTATAGGATTTCTTTTTGCATCTCTTGCTATGATAGCTACTGCACTTTCCCCGAGTTACGATTTTTTCAATTATTTTTTTACTCTGATTCTCACACCTATGTTCTTTTTTTCAGGCATCTTCTTCCCGCTTTCCAATTTTCCGGCATGGGTAAAAATTGTGTCAAACCTTATGCCCCTGACCCATGCAGTTAATATATCCCGCTATTTCCTTTCCAATGTAAATTATTCCCATATTCTTTCCAGCACATTGGTTCTTATAGCCTGTACTATAATATTCAGTTTTTTGGGTGTAAGTCTTATTAAAAAGAGGATAATAAAGTAGGTGGTTTGACCGGCACGATAGGAGAAGTTGAGCTATTATTGAGATTATTCTTTTGACCTGCTATTCAGAAACTCTCTTAGTTTTTTTCCTATATCCTGTTCTCTGATTAATGCCTCTCCTATGAGGAATGCATCTACACCTGTTTCCTGAAGATATAGTATATCGTCCCTCTTTTCTATACCACTTTCACTCACTACAGTGGCACCTTCCGGTATATACTTAATCAGCCTTTCAGTTGTTTTTATATCTACCTTAAAAGTATTAAGGTCCCTGTTGTTTATTCCTATTAAATCTGCATTTATTGATAGGACATTTTCTATTTCCCTTTCCGTATGGACTTCTATAAGCGGATGCATTCCCATTTCCATGCCGAGATGTATATAATCCTCCATCTGATTTTTCTCCAGTATGGCTGCAATCAGAAGGAATGCATCAGCATTATATGCCCTTGTCTCAAAGACCTGATACCCGTCAATGATAAAATCCTTTCTTAAGACAGGAAGGCTGATAACACTTTTTACGGTCTGCAAATATTTAATATCGCCATGAAAAAAGGGTTTATCTGTAAGGACAGATATTGCAGATGCCCCGTTTTCCTGATATATCTCAGCAATCTTTAAAGGATTAAAATCTTCCTTTATAATGCCTTTTGATGGTGATGCCATTTTTATCTCTGCAATAATTCTGATTGACGGCTGCTGGTTATTATTTGCTGGTTTCAGCGGTTTTAGAAAATCCCTCGTTCCCTCCATATCCCTTATCTTTACCTTAAGTTCCGAAAGGGGGGTTTTTGTTTTCAGATACTCCACTTCTTCTCTTTTTGCTTTTATTATCTTTTGGAGCATGATTCAAACTTATAACAGTTATTGGTTGTTGGTTGATAGTTGTCAGTTAGACTCTCTGTATTCATTCGTCAGCCTTCTTAATCCCTCAAGTTTTTTCATTGCCATACCAGAATCTATTGATTCAGATGCCGCATTCAAACCTTCCTTTAAATCTTTTGCCCTCCCCCCGGCAACAATTGCAGCGGCGGCATTTAACAGGACAATGTCTCTCTGCGGCCCCTTTTTCCCATTTAATATATCCAGTGTAATGCGGGCATTTATCTCTGAATCTCCTCCGAGGATATCCTCTCTTCTGCATCTCTTAAATCCAAAATCCTCAGGGGTAATATTATAATTTTTTACCTTCCCGTTTTTAAGCTCTGATATATGTGTCTTTTCTGCGAGGGTTATCTCATCCAGTCCATCTTCTCCATGGACGACAAATACATGTATGCTTCCAAGATTACACAGAACCTTTGCGAGAGGCTCTGTCAGCTTTGAATCATAAACACCAAGCACCTGTGAATGTGCGCCGGCAGGGTTTGTGAGGGGTCCTAATATATTAAATATTGTCCTTATACCTATCTCTCTTCTGGGACCTATTGCGTATTTCATGGCACTGTGGAGCATCGGGGCAAAAAGGAAACCTATACCGATTTCATCAAGACATCTTTCCACATATGATACCTCAACTTCTATATTGACGCCAAGCGTCCTCAATACATCTGCACTGCCTGATTTGCTTGAGACAGACCTGTTTCCATGTTTTGCAACTGTAAGTCCTGTCCCTGCCGCTACGAATGCTGTGGTTGTTGAGATATTGAATGTTCCCGATTCATCACCTCCGGTTCCGCACGTATCAACTACTATTTTTGACCTTGTCTTGATATGTAAAACCTTTTCCCTCATAACTCTTGCTGCACCTGTGATCTCCTCCACTGTTTCACCCTTCATCCTCAGGGCAGTTATGAAAGAACCTATCTGAGCGGGGCTTGCACCACCTGACATAATCTCCTCAAAGGTAATGACCATCTCAGCTTCTGTCAGGTCCTTTCTCTCAATAACCTTTGAAATTGCCTCTCTAATCATTTTCGTTTCCTCCAAATTGGATTACCTCATTGTAAATACTCTTTGCATATAAAAATTATATATTAGAAAAATTAACATTATCAAATAAAAAAGACCAAACAAATTATTTCAACAAATTATTCCATCTTGACAAAGACCGATAAGAAGATTATAAGATATGTGCATGAAGGAGTCATTAAGATATTTAAATAATGCAAAAGAGATATTAAAGTCTGTTCCGGTAGAAAATGATACCTATACAGATAAGAAAAATTGGTGTCAAGCGAAAAATTTGGCGAAAAATTTGGGGAATTTGGGGAATTTTAGGTCATTTGGGAAGTAAGAGGATATCCCACATCTATACTTATGTTTGGAGTGTGACAATAAAATAAAAAAACAGTAGATTTCAGATAGAACTCTCCTGTTAGAGATTATGATATTTTTTCTAAATATCTCTGCAATAAACCTCTATATCTGGGATGTAGTCTGAATGGTAATCGGGCTCCCTTTTCCATGGAGTTGTAATAAGGGGAGGTGGAGAGCGACTTGGAGAATGGAGTAATCCGAGATGAGAGAGAATCTTATGAATAGCTATATCATCTTCAATAGCAGATACAATCTTCATAGTTGCCCCACATTTTGGACATAACAGAGGGTCTACCTCATAAATCTTACGAATCAGTGCTGCCCATCGTTTTCTGCACGATTTCTGGTAATCAGTCAAATCTTCTGAAAGAGTGGTTGTCTTATCTGCCTGTGAGTTGCACGCAGACAGGTTTAACTCCCCATCCTTTTTTCTCACCAATTCAAAGGGCACGACAAAGTCTTCATCTATAGTTGTAAGGTTAGTTATAAATCCGATAAATTCTCTGAATTCTTCTGGTGTCAGATGTCTGCCGACTTCCTCTGCAATTAATCTTGGAATGCGTATGGAATTTGTTGGAAATGTATCAAAAATTGTATCAAGAAGCGTCTCACAGGCAGGTTTTTTAAAAGCACCGAAACCGAAGATATATTCGTTTGAGTCAAGAATGAGTAACAAGTTTTTTGTCCCAGATATCTTCTCTGGTCTTCCGGAGGGTCTCTATTACTTCATCTTCTGTCATGTCAGAAAAAGAATGCTTTCTTTTAGATATAAGTTTTCGCAATTTTGTAAGATGTTCCTTTGCCTTTTTAATATTGGGTTTTGCCATAAATTATCACCTCTATTTGAGAAAAATATATCACAATAAAAAGGGGGAGTCAAATAAATGGAAACAGATACTTTATTAAATGACAGCAGAGGATTGATTGACTTAAAAATAAAATCCTATTTCAAAGAGAATGCTGACTTTGTTTTGACAATCATAGACGGATTTTTTGATTTTATAATCGTAGCTTGTGATTATGACGGGAATATTGTTGCCTATAATATGGGATGCCTGAACACATTAGGCTATACCTATGAAGATATGAATGGCATAAAGGAGCTTTACACCCTTTTTCCAAGAGACTTTAATAAATCAGGAAAACTGCAGGAAGAAATAAATACCCTTTTTCAAAAGGGGAGGGTCTCCTTTGAATTAGAGATGGAAAGAAAGAACGGAGAGAAATTCCCTGCAAAAGTCATGTTTATCCTTTCTAAAGACACTAAAGGGAAACTTGTAGGTTTTTTGATGATTGGGGAAGATATAACCAGGCTGAAAGAGAATGAAGAAAAATTAAGGAGGCAGGTAGAGGAGCTTGAGCGGTTCAAAAAGGCAACAATCCAGAGGGAACTTAGGATGGAGGAGCTGAAGAGGAAGGTGAAGGAGTTGGAGGGGAGGCTGAGAAGTACGGAATGAGGAATGCGGAGTGCAGAATTAAAAAATTTAGATTCAGCGTTTTTAAAATAATATCAGGGGTGTTTAGAATGTTTTTTCTCTTTTTTTTCTGCAAAATGAAAAAAAATGGCAGAGCCAATTCCTATCAATGCAAAAAATATGAGTGTCATAGTAAGAGTATCCATTATTCATCCTCCTTTTCTGGTGTTATCAATAAGGCAGCTATATATAGAATTGCAAGGACTATAAATCCTGCCAATGCTCTTAAAGGTGTTACAGGACTTTCAGGTAAAAGTGCATTTATACCAATGCGATCCCTCCGTATTCAACTATTTTAAATAGCATATCAAAATAATGTAGGGTTCGTTCCCTGAACAAACCATTTTATATCTGTATTTATCTGTGGCTAATACATAATTTGGTTTAATTATTTCTGCAAATATATTAAAAACTCCACATTACCTTTTTGACCAGCTATTGGGGACTCTGTTACATTTAATACTTTAAGACCCAAATCAATCGCAAAGGATTTTATTTCAGAGATAACCTTCTCATGTTTTTCTTTTTCCCTCACTACTCCCCCCCTTCCCACTTCACCTTTTCCTATCTCAAACTGGGGTTTTATAAGGGCAATTATTTCACCATTATCTTTGAGTAGATTTTTTACTGCAGGAAGGACCAATTTTAAAGATATGAAGGAGACATCTATTGTGGCTATATCAACCTGCTCACCAATGTCAGAGGGTTTTATATATCGGATATTCTTTCTTTCTATAACAACAACCCTTGGGTCTTTTCGGAGCTTCCATGCCAATTGACCGTATCCTACATCTACTGCATATACTTTTTTGACGCCGTATTGAAGGAGGCAGTCTGTAAAACCACCTGTTGATGCACCGACATCTATTGCAACTTTATCTTTTACATTGATATTAAATTCTTTTATTGCCTTCTCAAGTTTTAGTCCGCCGCGGCTTACATAGGGTATATCTTTGCCTGTAAGTTTTATCTCTGCATCTTCATCCACAAGTATGCCAGCCTTATTGACAGGATTACCATTGACACTTACATCTCCTGATAGTATAAGACCCTTTGCCCTTTCACGGCTCTGAATGATGCCCCTTTCCACAAGGAGACTATCCAACCGTTTTTTTTGCATAAACACAGATTACACAGATTATAAAGAAAAATTATACAGATTGGTTTTCAATCGGTGTAATCTGTCTTTTTTAATCAGTGTAATCTTATTGCTTTTCAGGAATTCTGATATTGTGGAGGCAATTGCTGACGGGGTTAGCTGATATTTCTCTCTTATAATTGATTGTGAGCCATGCTCAATGAATTTATCAGGCAAACCTATCCTTTTTACCTTTATATTATTGAGACCTTCCTCTTCAAGGACTTCCAATACTGCACTTCCGAAACCTCCCTGAAGGACATTTTCTTCTATTGTAATAATAAAACCTGTTTTTTTACAGAAATTTTTTATTACATCCCTATCAATGGGCTTAACAAATCTCATGTTTGCTACCGCCGCATCAATTCCTTTATTTGATAAAATAGCTGATGCCTCAAGAGATGGATATACCATATTGCCAATGGCTAATATTGCTATATCGTAACCATTTCTTATTAGTTCAGCCTTTCCTATTTCTATTGTTTTTAATTCCTCTTCCATTTTAGCCCCTTCGCCACTCCCCCTCGGATACCTTATGGTTGATGGTCCATTGTATTCAATGGCAGTTTTAATCATATGCTGGAGTTCATTCTCATCTTTCGGTGCCATCAATACCATATTTGGCAGCGAACGGAGATAGGAAAGGTCAAATGCCCCCTGATGTGTTGCCCCATCCTCACCCACTATACCTGCCCTGTCAATGGCAAATGTGACGGGAAGGTTTGTTAGACATACATCGTGAAGTATCTGGTCATATGCCCTCTGCAGGAATGTAGAGTAGATGGCTACCACCGGTTTAAAGCCATTTGATGCCATACCGGCTGCAAAGGTAACTGCATGTTGTTCTGCAATACCAACATCATAAAATCTTTCTTTGAATTTCTCCGCAAATTTGTCAAGCCCTGTTCCATCAGCCATTGCTGCTGTAATGGCTACAATCTTTTTATCTGTCTCTGCCATAGAAATGAGAGTTTTGCTGAAAATCTCTGTATAGGTAGGCAGAACTTTCCCTTTTTTGAAATTACCTGTGGCAATATCAAATGGCGGTGTGCCGTGAAATGAGTTTGCCCCATCCTCTGCAGGTCTGTAACCTTTACCTTTTGTTGTTATAACATGGACTAAAATCGGACCCTTTAGCTTCCTGATACCCTCAAAGGTAGTTAAGAGATAATTTATGTTATGGGCATCTATAGGGCCGACATATTTGAAACCGAGGTCCTCAAAAAATCTGCCGGGCACAAAAATGCTTTTTACGGCTTCCTCTACCCTGTGTGCAAGCTTTGCCATCTGCCCTCCTATAGCCGGGATATTTCTTATGAGCCATTCTGCCTCTTCCTTTACCTTGTTATATAATTGACCGGTTATGATTTTGTTCAGGTGTGCTGATATGGCACCGACATTCTGGGAGATTGACATCTTATTATCATTTAGAATTACTATGAGATTGCTATTCAATGTGCCTGCATTATTCAGTCCTTCTAATGCAAGTCCTGCGGTCATAGAGCCATCTCCTATGACGGCTATAACTGAATTATTATTCCTCTTTACATCCCTTGCCCTCGCAAAGGCAAGTGCGAGAGATATAGAAGTTCCGCTGTGTCCTGTATCAAAGGAATCATAACTACTCTCTTCTCTTCTTGGAAAGCCGCTTATGCCTCCGTATTGACGCAGGGTTGCAAAATTCTCTCTCCTCCCGGTAAGGAGTTTGTGTGTGTAACACTGATGTCCGACATCCCATATAATTACATCATCCGGGGTATTAAATATATAATGGAGTGCTATTGTTAGCTCAACAACACCGAGATTGGATGCAAGATGCCCTCCCGTTTTGGATACGGTATCTATTATTAATTTTCTTATCTCCTTTGCAAGATTCGGAAGGTCTTCCCTGTCAATTTTTTTTAAATCCTCAGGGCTGTTTATGGTATCTAAAAGTTTCATATAAAATGATTACACAGATTACAAAGACTGATTACACAGATTGTATCCTTAATCGGTGTAATCTTTAAAAAATCTGTGTAATCTGTGTTTTTAAAATCTCCTCGCGATTATATATTCTGAAATATCCTTTAGCACTTCTGCTCTTTCACCAAACATCTCAAGCGATTTTATGCTATTATCAATCAATCTGCTGGCAATCTTTTTTGATTCAGCAATACCAAATATGGATGGATATGTAACTTTCTTCATCCTTTCATCACTGCCGGAGGTCTTTCCCATCATTTCACTTTCCCCCTCTACATCCAGTATATCGTCTATTATCTGGAAAGCAAGACCAATATTTTCACCATAGCGGGTTAGTGCGTTTAATTCATCCTCCTGACAATTGCTTAATATTGCCCCTCCCCTTACGGCAGCTAATATCATTTCTCCGGTCTTGTGGGTATGTATATATTCAAGAGTGGGGATGTCCACTTCCTTTCCTGTAGATTCAATATCCACAACCTGTCCTCCAATGGTGCCGGAGGGACCTACTCCCCTTGCAACTTCATTAATAGCCCTCAGGATAAGAAGTGGATTTATGTGAGGCATTGACCTTGTATCACTCATGATTTCAAATGCCATAGTCAGAAGGGCATCCCCTGTGAGTATGGCAATGGCCTCGCCAAACTCTTTGTGATTTGTGGGTTTACCCCTGCGAAAGTCGTCATTATCAAGGGCCGGCAGGTCATCATGTATAAGCGTATATGTATGTATCATCTCAATAGCACAGGCAAAAGGCAAGACCTCCTCCCTTTTACTGCCTATAGTTTTTGCTGATGCCATGACCAGTATAGGTCTAAGTCGTTTACCCCCTGCAAATAAACTATACCTGATTGAGTTGAAAATGTCAGGTGGGTAGCTATTTATGGATGGTATATACCTTTCAAGGGTGCCATCCACCAGCGTTTTCATGTCGTTAAGGTATTCCTTTATATTCAACGGATATTCTCCTACTATAGCATGCGGTGAAAAATTAAAAAGTCGTTCAAAAAAGTCATTTTTCACCAGAAACTACTATAGTCCAATAGATTCATGGAAATTATATCACAATTTTTTAAAGTATGTCTCTAAAACAATGCCGTAAAAACTTGACAATAAGTGGTGATATGACAATAATGACGGTTATAAAATATAAACCGGGTAAAAAAATATGACATCTGATGAAATTCATATTGTAACAGGTGCCTTCGGATATTCAGGGAAATATATTGCAAAACAATTGCTGGATGAAGGGTATCGGGTCCGAACTTTAACTGATTCCGTTAATCGTATAAACCCTTTTGGGGGCAGGATTAAAGCTTATCCATTTAATTTTAATAATCCTGAAAGGCTTGTTGAGTCGTTGAAAGGGGCATCGGTTTTATATAATACTTACTGGGTCAGGTTTAATTATGCAGAGTTCAGACAATCAATTGCAGTAACAAACACCATTAAATTATTCAACGCTGCAAAGAGGGCAGGGGTTAAACGGATAGTTCACATAAGCATCACAAATCCATCCGAAGACTCACACCTTGAATATTTCAAAAGAAAGGCAAGGCTGGAAAGGGCATTGATTGAATCAGGTATTTCATACGCCATCCTCAGACCTGCCCTTCTCTTTGGGAGAGAAGATATTCTGATAAACAATATTGCCTGGATGCTGAGGAGATTTCCTGTTTTTGGTGTATTTGGAGATGGGAATTATAAATTGCGGCCGATATATATTGATGACCTTGCAAGATTATCTGTGAAAGAGGGAAAAGAGAGGGAAAATAGGATTATTGATGCCGTTGGACCGGAAACATTTACATATCTTCATCTGGTCAGGGAAATAGGCAGGGTTATAGGTAAAGAAAGACACATTATTTTTATTCCTGACGCTGTTGGTTATTTTTTTGGATGGATTATCGGAAAGGTGCTCGGGGACATTGTTATAACCCGTGACGAGATTGAAGGGTTGGAGGCAAATCTGCTTTATGCGGATTCTCCTGCTGTTGGCAGTACAAGGCTGACGGATTGGGCAAGAGAGAATTCTTCTGTTTTGGGTTTACACTATGCCAGCGAGCTCGCCCGCAGGAGAAACAGGATAGAATCATATGAAAAATTATAGTTCAAACTATCTGAATTTAAAGTTTTGACAGAATGATTGAAACTATTTTATATTGAATAAATGAGGAGAAAAAGCAGGGTAATAACTCTCGGAAATGTTAAGATTGGCGGGGATGCACCAATATCTGTGCAGTCAATGACAAATACCGATACAAGGGATGTCAAGGCTACATTAAACCAGATAAAAAAACTGGAAGATGCAGGATGTGAAATAATCAGGGTGGCGGTTCCCGATATGGATGCCGCCAAAAAATTGGGAGAAATAAAGAAAGGTATAAAAATCCCTTTGATTGCAGATATACACTTTGATTACAGACTGGCGCTAAAATCAATACAGGAAGGTGTTGACGGGCTTAGGATAAATCCGGGGAATATTGGAGATAAGTGGAAGGTTAAAGAGGTTGTAAATTCTGCAAAGGATAAAGGGCTTCCAATAAGAATAGGTGTAAATGCCGGCTCTCTTGATAAAGACCTTTGGGAAAAGTATGGTGGACCAACTGCTGAAGCGATGGTTGAGAGTGCCTTGATGCATATAGGCATCCTTGAGGATATGAATTTTAATCAAATAAAGGTATCCTTAAAGGCATCCGATGTAGAAAGGACAGTGGATGCCTATCGTATGCTATCAGAAAAGGTAGATTATCCCTTTCACATAGGCATTTCAGAGGCAGGAACATTATTTTCAGGGACTATAAAATCGGCTATAGGTATAGGAATTTTATTAAATGAGGGCATAGGTGATACCTTAAGAGTTTCTTTGACCGCTGACCCTGTTGAAGAGATAAAGGTTGGGTTTGAAATCTTAAAGGCTCTGCGAATAAGGCAAACCAATCCTGAGGTAATTTCCTGTCCTACATGTGGCAGATGTGAGATAGATTTGGAATCAATTGCATTAAAAATTGAAGATGCTGTGAAATCTCTAAAAAGTCCGATTAGGATTGCCGTTATGGGTTGTGTTGTGAATGGTCCCGGTGAGGCAAGGGAGGCAGATTTGGGAGTTGCAGGAGGAAAGGGCGTCGGGCTGATATTCAGAAAGGGGAAAGCCGTCAAAAAGGTTAGAGAAGAAGAGATTTGTGATGCACTGGTTGATGAGGTAAAAAAACTATTAGCCACAGACTCTCACTGACTAAATAAGACAATAGACTTAAGACTGAAATAAAAAAGCCTAAGGTCTAATATCTAATGTTTGATAATTTTTTTCTTTAGTCTGTGTAAGTCTGTGGCAAAAGGGTATTTTCCTATGCGGTTTACAAAACTGTTTTTACCTACCTTAAAAGAGGCACCATCTGATGCAGAGGTTGTGAGCCACAAACTCATGGTCAGGGCGGGGATGATAAGAAAGCTTGCTGCCGGAATATATGATATTCTTCCGCTGGGTCTTATGGCGACGAGGAAGGTTGAAAACATTATAAGAGAAGAGTTGAACAGGGCAGGGGCACAGGAGGTCTATTTGCCGAGTATTCAGCCTGCAGAATTATGGCAGGAGAGCGGAAGATGGGATAAGTATGGAAAGGAACTTTTAAGGATAAAAGATAGACATGACAGGGATTTTTGTTATGGACCTACACATGAAGAGGTTATTACAGATTTAGTTAGGAGAGAGGTGAGGTCATACAGGCAGTTACCATTGAATCTCTATCAGATACAGACGAAATTCAGAGATGAAATTCGTCCGAGATTTGGTGTCATGAGGTGCAGAGAATTTACAATGAAGGATGGATACAGTTTTGATATGGATGAAAGAGGAGCAGAGGAGACTTACAGAAAGATGTATGATGTCTATTGTAATATATTCAGGAGATGTGGGCTTAACTTCAGGGCTGTGGAGGCTGAAACAGGACAGATAGGTGGTAGTTTTTCCCACGAATTTATGGTTCTTGCTGATTCAGGAGAAGATTTTATTGTCACCTGTGAAAAGTGCGATTATGCAGCAAATATAGAGAAGACAGAGGTGAAACAGTTGCCAGTCACCGGTCATCAGTCACCGGAAGAATTAAAGCCAATGGAGGTTGTGAGTACGCCTGATAAAAAGAGCGTGAAAGATGTTTCGGGGTTTCTGAGGATGCCAGAGGAGAAATTTGTTAAGACACTTATATTTGAAAGTGAGGATGGTATTTATGCAGTACTGGTAAGAGGAGACCATGATGTAAATGAGAACAAACTAAAGGCTCTCCTTAAGTGTGATGTAATGAATTTGGCAGGGGAGAAAGTTGTTGAAGATGTTACTTCTGCGCCATCCGGTTTTGCAGGACCTGTTGGTTTGAAATTAAAGATAGTGGCTGATAACTCTGTGTTGGATATGAAAAATTTTATTACCGGTGCAAATCTTAAGGATATGCACTATATCAATGTAAATATTGGGAGAGATTTTGAGATACACTGTTATGGAGATATAAGAATGGTAAGGGATGGGGATTTATGCCCCAGATGTGACGGGAAACTTCGCATATATAAAGGGATTGAGGTGGGGCATGTGTTCAAACTCGGCACAAAATACAGTGAGTCGTTAAAGGCAACCTTTTTGGATAATGAGGGTAAAGAAAGGTTTATAGTAATGGGATGTTATGGAATAGGAGTAGGTAGGACTGTGGCGGCGGCGATTGAGCAGAATCACGATGAGAATGGAATTATCTGGCCTATCCCTATTGCCCCGTTTCAGATAATGGTGATTCCTTTAAATATGAAAAATAATGAGGTTGCAAAAATATCTGAAGATATTTATAAGACTTTGATAGCTGAAGATATTGATGCGCTGTTAGATGACAGGGATGAGAGACCCGGAATCAAATTTAAGGATGCTGACCTTATTGGGATACCTGTTCAGATTATAATAGGTGAGAAAAATCTTAAAGATAGTAAGGTGGAAATTAAGATAAGGAAGGATGGTAGAAGAATTATTACACCTATTTCTGATGTAGAAAGTGAAGTCAGAAGATTAATAAGAGAAAGTGTTTGACACTAATGATTTTCATCGTTACAATACAATAAAGGATTGATGACCTCAAAGAATCAACTAACAAAAGGTTTGATATTCTCCAGTGGATGTTTGGACTTTTTATCACTATTGCCTTCTTAAAAACTCTCATAGAAAAACTTTTACCTCCGAAAGGCGTATTATAACCATATCCTATTTTCATTCTCTTCAATCCAACCCTCTCCCGCTGGGAGAGAAAGGAGATTTTATGAAAAAAAGTATCTTTATCTTAGGGCTGTCATTGATAACAGCCTTTGTCTTTGCCGGCAGTTCCTTTTCTGCAAATGGCGATGGGGTTTTTGTACCATCACCGACAGGGACAGGTGGGATTGATTACAGCAATCAGATTTTAAAGGTTAAAGGTCTGGCACCTCCGCAGAAGGGGGCTGTAACAGCAGGAGAAAGCAGGATACTCCAGCTCAGGGTGACAAAGGCTGACGCCTACAGAAAGGCGCTGGAACTGATAAAAGAGGTTCAGGTCAGTTCCGAGACCACCGTCAATAACTTTATGCTTGAAAGCGATATTGTGAGGACAAAAGTGCAGGGCATGATAAGAGGTTTGAAGGAGGAGGGTGAACCTGTATATTTAAACGACGGCACTATAGAGCAGTGGTATACCTTTCCCATGCAAGGCAACTTTAATGGTCTTATATTTGACCAGATTATCCCTCCCGGAACACCTCCACAGTCTCCATCTGTCCCCTTTACTCAGGGAGGACAGGCATTCTCAGGATTAATAGTTGATGCGAGGGGTCTCGGTGCAAAGCCTGCTATGGCACCAAAGATTTTTGATGAAGATGGTCGGGAAGTTTACGGCTCGGCTTATGTAAACAGAGAGTGGGCTATCAAGGAAGGGATGGCGGGCTATAGCAAGGATGTTGCTGCTGCCCGGAACAATCCGAGGGTAACTGCCACCCCTATTGTTGTGAAGGGTTTAAAGACATCGGGGCAGGCAAAGGCTGATATAGTTATAAGCAATACAGATGCAGAAAAGATAAGGGCGAATGCTGAGAATATGACATTCATAGAAAAATGCAGGGTGATGATTGTGTTATAAAAGAAGAAATAAGCAATGAGCAACGAGCAACGAGCAATGAGTATAGTTTCAATTGTTTACCCATTGCTTTCCACTCATTGCCCGTTGCTGATTTTAGGGAGGGATTATGAATAGAAAGACATTTTATCAAATAGTTTCATGTGGACTGCTTCTCATGTTCTTCGGTCTTATAACCGCTTGTGGACCAGCAAAGAGAAAGGCAGAATCAGCCCTTGATACACCAGAACATCATGTATTCAGCGGGAACAAGCTCCTTCAAAAAGACGATTACGACGGGGCATTGAGGGAGTTTCAGTTAGCACTTCAGTTAGACCCAAAATATCCACCTGCCCACGCAGGAACAGGACTGGTTTATGGTTATAAAAAGGATTTTAAAAAGGCATTTGACAGCATGGAAAAAGCCCTTGATTTAGCCAGGATAAAGGAACATAAGGTGGAAGTCAAGGTAGGTATGCTGAGACTCTATTCAATGGAAAGAGGGAAGGACTGGCTCTCTAATTGTGAGAGTGAGTTCAAGTCAGCGATAAAGAATGATGTAAGTGCATCTGCACCTTATTACTACATGGGTATTGCATATAAATTCAGCCAGACCATGGATGGTATGGGTAAGGCAGGGGAGATGTTCAAGAAGGTTCTTGAGATAAATAAAGATTTAGCAGCCGAGGCAAATAAGGAATGGGAACTGGTTCAGAAGATACAGAGGGCTGCACCCGGGACAAGGATAGGTCTTCAGATTGCATTGATTGATAAAATAACAAGGGGAGACCTCTCAGCACTCTTTATTCAGGAACTGGAACTGGAAAAGCTCTTTAAAAAGCGCGGTATCAAGACCTTTGACACTGACTTTAAATCTCCCGCAAGCCCGCAGAAATTTGAGGCTGATAAATTGACAAAAGCCCCACCTGTTACAGATATAGGAAATCATGTCTTACGAACAGATATGGAAACGGTAGTAGGACTTGGAATAAGGGGACTGGAGCCGTATCCTGACCATACATTCCATCCTAATCAGAACATAACAAAGGTTGAATATGCGGTAATGATAGAAGATATCCTGATTAAGGTTTCAGGTGATGAATCTCTTGCCACAAAATTTATAGGCAGCCAGCCCCATTTCCCCGATGTCAGGGCCGACCAGTGGTTCTTCAATGCCATTGAGGTCTGTAATGCAAGGGGGATAATGCAGGCAGAAGATTTAACCACAGGAGAGTTCAAACCCCAGAACCCTGTATCAGGCGCCGATGCCCTGCTGATTATAAGAAAGCTTAAAGATGAGTTGAAGTTTTTCTGAGATTGAAAAGGGGAGGTGCAATGCTGAATGCGATAGGTCTATGTTTATCCCTTACAATTTTCTTTACTTCTATTTTCTCCACTTTTTTCTATGAATATGCCTATGGAAAAACGAAGGCAAAAATAAATACTGCTGTTGTTACATTTTTTGATTGATATCCCCCTTTGTTAAGGGGGAATAAACTAAAATATCTCCATCCTGATTCGGTTTTTACCTCCTTTATAAAAAATCGTTGGTCTGTTATCCTAATCTTATTTTGTTTTCTTCACCTCTTATTAATCTTTTTATATTTGACCTGTGGGTATAGATGATAAAAACAGGTATAATAATTGAAAAGATAATCAGTTCGGGGGGAACGAAAATCCCTCTCACTTTCTGAATCATTAAAATTACTGGTAGAGATAGAGATGAGATTATTGAACCCAGAGATACATATCTCGTGGCAAATAGCACAATCAGAAAAATTCCAGCAGCTAAAATTGTAGGTATTGGAATCAATGCGAAAAGCACGCCTGTTGCAGTATTTACACCTTTTCCACCTATAAAGGAATGAAAGACTGTCCATACATGTCCTGTTACAGTTGCACAACCTGAAAGAATAGCGATTAAAGTAATGGAAAGGTGGGGGGTATCTCCTGCTAATGGGCTAAGATATTTAACTGTAAAATAACCTTTAAGAATATCTAAAACAAGAACAGATATTCCAGCGCCTTTACCCAACACACGGAAGACATTGGTAGAGCCGGCATTACCGCTTCCGTGTTTACGAATATCTATCCCCTTTAATATCCTTCCAAGTATTATACTCGGAGAAATAGAACCGATAAGATAGCTTCCCATTATAATAAAGGTAATCTTAATCATTTAATCTCAAATATAGCAATTATCATTATGTTTTTCAATTTTCTGCAAATTATATCAATACCTTATAAATACCTTATCTTTTTTTGACACCAAATACAAGATTCTATAGAATAGTCTGTATGCCATTAGAGGTGGATTTTGCCATAGGGTGGGATTGGGAATATGACAGGGATTTTGTTTATCTAATAGATTATGAATGTAATAAGAGAGGATTGCAGGGTTATCTTGTTTATCCCGATAATGTAGATGAGACAATTGCTAAATTGTCAAAAGGGGAGATAACCTTTAAGGTTTTTCTTGACAGGGCATCTGAGTCCAGCAATAAATTTATTTCTCTTATAAAATTATTAAAAAAGAAGGGGGTAGCTTTTGTCAATGAACCTGAGCTATCCGTAAGGGCAAACGACAAGTCTATAATGCATCTTGAGTTTCTCTCAAATGGACTTTATGTCCCTTATACAATTATTCTTTCACCTTATGAGGATAACCCCGATATGGATTTATCCAGTCTCCATGTTATCGGTACCCCCTTTATTGTAAAACCTGCAGATGGTGGTGGTGGACGGGGTGTTGTCCTTGGGGTTAAAACCGCCTATGATATAGTGAAGGCAAGGGAAAAACATGGTAAAGATAAATATCTTATTCAGGAAGAGATTATTCCTGCAGTTATCAGAGGGAGAAAGGCATGGTTCAGGTCTTTCTATGTATATGGGAATATAATATTGTGCTGGTGGGATAATCAAACCGGTGAATATCATAGGGTTACATCAAGGGCTGAGCGGAGATATAAATTTAAGGAATTGAAAAGGATTACAAAAAAGATTGCCGAGATTGCCAGGATAAACTTTTTCTCTACAGAAATTGCTATGACAAAAACAGGCAGATTTGTAGTGGTAGATTATGTAAACGATGTATGCGATATGAGATTAAAATCAAAGGCATTTGATGGTGTCCCCGATGATGTAGTAATGGATATTGTCAGAGAATTTGTTGATAGCGTAAGGAGTATAACAAAAAGCAGATAAGGATAGTTAAGTATAATCAAGCGATTATGGTATTACATTGATTTTTAAGAGATTAAAATTTGATTAAGATTTATGCATTTTAAAAAAAACATAGTAACGATAATATCTTCTGGTAGTTTTTCCACAGGATATTAACAAATTTTGTTGATAATTAATTCACAATGAAAAATGACATTTTTCAGTATCAACTAATTAAAATATCCTTTTTCCAAAGGCTGAGAGGATAAGTTCAACTCCGAGTTCAGCAGAGGAGTTTTTATAATCAAGTATAGGATTTATTTCAACCATATCCATAGAGACGAGGCATTTTGACTCTGCAATCTTTTCCATTGAGAGGTGTGCCTCCCTGTAATTCAATCCACCCTTGACGGGTGTACCAACTCCCTGAGCTATTGAGGGGTCGCAGACATCCATATCAAAAGAGAGATGAATATAATTTGTATCCTTTGTAACAGAAGTAATGGCATCTTCAATTATTTTTGATATCCCTTTCTCATCAATATCCTTCATTGTATAAATCTTTATACCTGCATCTGTAATAAGTCCTTTCTCTTTTTCATCAATATTTCTTATACCTATAATAGCTACATTTTTATTGTCCACCTTTTTATCAAAACCCCCTATTTCAACTAATACTTTTGCCCCAAATCCCAGCGATGTGGCAAGCGGCATCCCATGTATATTCCCGCTATTTGTAGTTTCAGGGGTATTCATATCAGGATGTGCGTCAAACCATATCAGACCAATCTTTTTACCTCTTTCCTTAAAAAATCTACTTACACCTGCTATGCTTCCGATTGCTAAACTGTGGTCACCACCGAGTATGAGGGGAATAGCCCCCTCCTCCAATACATTACTAACTGAATTACTCAATTTCAGGCATACCTCTCTGATTTCGGGTAAGTATCTCATCTTTTTGTCTTCTAAATTACATAACTCAGGTATAGGTGATAATATGTCACCAGTATCTTCTACAACAAAACCGAGTTCTCTTAAACCATCTGTAATACCTGCAATTCTCAGGGCGGAGGGTCCCATATCAACCCCCCTTCTTCCAAAACCAAGGTCAATCGGAACACCTATGATTTTTATTCTTTTATTTTTTAACATATAACTGACTTAATACTATTGAAAACCAGAGTGAGATTAAATAGTTTCCAAAAAATATTGATACAATTGTACCGAGGGATAGAAAAGGTCCGAATGGAATTGTATCTTTTCTCCCTTTTTTTCTAAGGATTATAAGTATTATGCCAATAATGGAGCCTGATAGCGAGCCGAGAAATATAGTGAGAAGAACCTTTTCCCATCCAAGGAATGAACCTATCATGGCTATAAGTTTTATATCCCCACCCCCCATGCCCCCCCTGCTTAATATAGCAATTAAATAGAAAAGTCCACCGCCTATCAGAAGACCTTTTATGGAATGTGTTAATGGTGTATATGAGAAGATAAAACTTATTATTAAGCCGATGAGTATTCCCGGGAGTGTAATTATATCCGGTATTATTTTATATTCAAGGTCTATGAAGGCAATTATTATTAATGAAGAACAAAGGAGGGCATATATGAACAGCAGGGGTGATAACTGGAATTTTAGATAGAGAAACAGATATATTAATCCTGTAATTGTCTCTACGATAGGATACCTCCATGATATATGGGATTGGCAGTAACGGCATTTTCCTCCGAGGATGAGGAAACTTATTATAGGGATATTGTAGAGCGGTTTTATTTTTGTATTACAGAAAGGACATTGGGAGTGAGGAGTTATAATAGATATTTTTTTTGGGATACGATATATGCAGACATTTGAAAAACTTCCAAATGCTGTTCCGATAAGAAATGCAAATACAGGGAAGAGAATGTCTGCAGAAAAACTCATATATATTAGTGTGCGGTGAAAAAAGTCATTTTTCACCAGAAACTATATATTTATTGTCTGTCAGGATACCGGATATTACCTGTTCAATTGTATCAAGTGAGAACCCCTTTCTATGGAGGTAATTGAAAAGCCTTCTTTTAAGAATGTAGTTATCTGCCTTGTTTTTCCGAAGAGATATCAACTTTTTTTGTGCCACTTTAATTGCTATATCATTTTCATTAAATTCCTCCCCAAAGACCTTATTGAGGGACTCGCTTATCAATTCCCGGGAGACCCCCTTTTTTCTCAATTCATATTCAAGAAATGCCCTTCCCATTGGTTTATTTTCCAATCTGTATTTAATCCAGTTAATACTAAAATCCTTATCATTTATATAGTTGTTTTCCTCTAAAAAATCAAGGATATTGGTTATTGTATTTCTTGAGATTTTTTTCTCTATCAGTTTATTCTCAATCTCTTTTTTGCTTCTCGGTCTATAGGAGAGAAAACGATATGCAATTAATTTTGCCTTTTCAAACTCATCCATTGAATATGTTTCATTGCTCTGCAGATAAATCAGGTTTCTTTCCCCCAATTCCCATACACTCTCTCAACTTTCCTTCTATTTCTGCAGAGATACCCTGATTTTCTTTAAGGAACTTTCTCGCATTCTCTCTTCCCTGTCCTATCCTTTCTCCCTTGTATGTATACCATGCCCCGCTTTTTTCTATTATTTTATACTTCTCGCCCATATCCAGAAGGTCACCTTCTTTTGATATTCCCTCCCCATATATAATGTCAAATTCTGCCTCTTTAAATGGTGGGGCGACCTTATTTTTTACAACCCTTACTTTTGTCCTGCTCCCGATTACATCAGCGCCTTCTTTTATAGAATCTCTCTTTCTTATATCAAGTCTCAGTGAGGCATAAAATTTCAAAGCATTGCCTCCTGTGGTGGTTTCTGGATTTCCAAACATTATTCCTATTTTCTGTCTTATCTGATTTATAAAAATTACACTTGTCTTTGATTTGCTTATTGCAGCTGTTAGCTTACGCAGTGCCTGGGACATTAGCCTTGCCTGGAGGCCCATCTGGGCATCTCCCATTTCTCCATCTATCTCGGCCTTGGGGGTAAGGGCTGCAACTGAATCAATAACTATAACATCCACTGCATTACTCCTCACTAAATGTTCCACTATCTCCAATGCCTGTTCCCCCGTATCAGGTTGAGATATTAGTAATTCATCAATGTTTATACCAAGTTTTTCAGAATATCCCGAGTCTAAGGCATGCTCAGCATCAATAAATGCAGCTACCCCCCCCTTTTTCTGAGATTCTGCAATAATGTGTAAGGCAAGGGTAGTCTTACCAGATGATTCAGGTCCAAAGACTTCTATTACCCTTCCTCTTGGAATTCCTCCTACGCCAAGGGCAGCATCAAGCGATATGGAACCTGTTGGTATAGCAGGTGTATCAGTAGATACCTCTCTGCCGCCCAGTTTCATTATAGAACCCTTTCCATATTGTTTTTCAATCTGGGAGAGGGCTAATTCCAGCGCCTTTTTCCTATCATCCTTTATATCTTTTTCCTTTGCAGTTGCCATTTTACACCTCCCTATAGTTGATACTGAAAAATGACTTTTTTTCACGACCCATTGCAATGCTTCGCAGTAATGGGTGCCCCGTTAATTTTAGGCACGCAACTTATACTATAGCATACTTCTTATTTCTGCAATAACATTTTGTGTCCCAAATCCCGCTTTAGCGGGATTTTATACTCTTATCTTGATGTATAGGAATTTCAATGTTGGCGAGGCTAAAGCCTCGCACTACGAGACTGTGCAATTGCTGGAATGTAGTGCGAAGCTTTAGCTTCGCCTTAATTTAACCTCTTCAAGAGTATTATAAATAGACCCTCCCGGGTTCAGTTGACTTCTCATAAGATTTATCTTTGCTACCAAAATCTCCCCTACATTAATATCTTTATATAAATAGATGCCTCGTATTAATTGATTTTTCCTCTTTAGTGATTTTATCCTTCCTATTGTAAGATGGGGCGTAAAACCCCTTTCTTCAGGTTCAAAACCCTTTTTTTCAAGACAGTCATTGATGCCCTTCTGGAGTCTGAACAGATAATCAAATTTATCTTCAAGCCCCAGCCATATTACCCTCGGATAATTTGGATTTGGAAAAACTCCCATACCCTTAATGTTTATGGTAAAACGAGGGATATCAAAAGATGCAGCAGCCATACAATTCTTTATTTCAGATATTTGTTCCTCTGAGATATACCCAAGAAATTTTATTGTAAGATGAATACTCGCAAGTCGTACCCAGCTTACCTGAGTTTCAATAGTTTTAAACTGCTCCTGAACAAGGGATATTTTTCTTTTAATCTCCTGCGGTATCTCTATAGAAATGAATGCCCTTATGGTCTGCATATCCTACAACCTACAACTTACAACCTACAACCTATAACTTTGTTAGTTGTTAGTGGTCAGTTGTTGGTTATTTGAAGGTAATCCCTTAAATAATCAAGGGCTGCCTTCGCAGATTTTAATTTAATCTTACCCCTATCTCCAACAAATCTATATTTTTTACACTCGGTTTTTCCATAACCTGCCACAGCAATATAAATAAGTCCTACAGGTTTTTGCCTTGTCCCACCCCAGGGACCTGCAATTCCTGTTACAGAAAGACCTATATCTGTATTGCTTTTAATCTTTGCTCCTTCAGCCATGACAATAGCAGTATTAGAACTGACTGCACCATATTTTTTTATTATCTCTTCAGGGACTCCCAGAAGTTCTGTCTTTGACCTGTTACTATAAACAACATATCCTCTCTCAAAATAGTCAGAACTTCCTGCGACATTTGTAATAAGGTGGGATACAAGCCCACCTGTGCATGACTCAGCCACAGATATTGTTAATTTTTTATGCCTTAGCAGTCTTCCAATTTCTTCTTCTATTTTCATAAAAAAACTGTTTGTAATATCAGATTTGTTGCAATGCCTGCTGCAATGTCGTCCATCATTATACCGAATCCACGAGGGAGCTTTTCAAGTATATGAAATGGTTTTGTTATGTCAATTATCCTGAAGATTAAAAAACCTGATAATATGGTTAAAAACTCAGGTGGGAGCATAAAGAGTGATATGAGCATCCCTGCAATCTCGTCTATCACAATCTTTTGTGAATCCTTTTTTTGGAAAATATCCTCTGCCTTTCCTGATACCCAGATACCTATTACCACAATTGATGCTGTAATTAAAAAATAACTGATAGTTGATAGCTGATAACTGCTAACTGCAAGATATATTAATATACCGACAGCAGACCCTGCTGTCCCGGGGGCTATTGGAAAATAGCCACTGTAAAATCCTGTAGCTATGAATTTTATTAACTCGTTGCTCATTGCTCATTGCTCATTGCTATCAGCTTCCTTGCATGCTCCCTCGCCCATTTGTCAGCCTTGAGTATGTCTGATATCTCCTTTGCATGTCCATTCTTATGATTGTTCATAGTCTTTTCTATAACAAGAGGTATTTCATTAAATGAGATTTCCCTGTTGAGAAAGGAATTGACCGCTATTTCATTAGCCGCATTCAGGACTGCTGGCATTGTCCCCCCTTTTTTAAGTGCCTCAAAGGCAAGGGCAAGACATGGAAATTTTTCTGTATCAGGTTTTTCAAATGAGAGATTTTTAATTTTTGCGAGATTCAGGGATGGCAATGCAATTTCCAGTCTATCAGGGTAGTTCAGGGCATAGGATATAGGTATCCTCATATCAGGGATACCGAGCTGGGCAATTACAGAGCCATCAATAAATTCCACAAGAGAATGTATTATGCTCTGAGGATGTATTAAAACTTCTATATCCTTATCTGAAACACCAAATAGCCACTTTGCCTCTATGACCTCAAACCCTTTGTTCATTAAGGTGGCTGAATCTATCGTGATTTTTTTCCCCATCAGCCAGTTAGGATGTTTAAGTGCATCTTCAGGTCTGATATTTTTAAACTGTGCAGCAGAATAATTCCTGAACGGTCCACCTGATGCAGTCAAAATTATTTTTTTTATGTTTTTCTTTTTCTCGCCTACGAGAGATTGAAATATTGCACTGTGTTCGCTGTCTACAGGTATGATTCTGCCCTTACCATCTATCTCTTTCATTATAATCTCTCCTGCCATAACAAGGGTTTCTTTATTTGCGAGGGCAATATCCTTATTTGCCTTTATTGCAGAAAGAGTTGGTATCAATCCTGCGGCACCCACAATAGCAGAAATAACCATATCTGCATCTGGAACTGTTGCTACCTCAATAATGCCGTCAATCCCTGATACTATGCTTACATTTTTGTTTTTTAACTTTTCTCTTAATCTGTCTCCACCCTCTTTGTTAAAAAGGGCTGCAATTTTTGGTTTGAATTTCCTGATTTGTTTCAGAAGGAGTTTCTCATTCCCGCCTCCTGCAAGTCCTACTACCTGAAATTTATCAGGGTATCTGCTGATGACATCAAGGGTATTTACACCTATTGAACCTGTTGAGCCAAGGATTGAAATTTTTTTCATTTCAAAAAATTCACAAATTCATTGTAATAGTATAATACAGGGGCTGCAAACAAGAGGCTGTCAATCCTGTCAAGCATACCACCATGACCGGGGATTACGCTGCCGGAGTCTTTTACCTGAAAGTTCCTCTTTATCAGAGATTCGCTCAGGTCTCCAAGCTGTCCGGCTATGCCAACCAGTATTCCAGTAAGAATTGCATTGGGGAGATTGAAATTCAGAAACAGGAATTTTGCAATTAATGCACCGCATATACTGCCAATTAACCCTGCTATAGCACCCTCTATAGTCTTACCCGGACTTATAAGAGGAGCAAGCTTATGTTTGCCAAATCTCATTCCGCCATAATAAGCGGTTGTATCCCCAATCCATGCAATCAAGAGGATAAAAAAAATCAATTCCCTCCCCATATCTGTCATTCTAATCATTAACAGATGGCTCGCAAGCCAGCTTACATACAACATACCGAAAATGGTGTTAGAGATATAGAAGGATGTATTTCCTGATGTATTTCCTTCAAGTATTCTCAGGGCAAATGGAATTATAATTGCGAGTGTAACAAAAAGATTTGTATTGAAATAGGAACCTTTAAGTATGCTTATGGGAATCAGTAATCCGAGGATAATTCCTGTCCATTTATAACATCCCAGCCCCCCCCCTTCAAACATTCTGTATAATTCATATAAACCAATGAAGATTACAATCTCTAATAAGATTAAGAAATGAAGATTGTGGCCAAAATAAATTACTGCAAATATTATTGGTAAAGAAATGACAGAACTTATAATCCTTGCCAATTGTAGATTATCCTTTCTTTTATCCTGTTCTCATGACAGGTGAGATTATCTTCTGCTCATCTGTCATTCCGAATCTCCTCTCTCTCTTCTGAAATTCTATAATAGCATTGAGAAGGTCATCCTCTCTAAAATCGGGCCAGAGGATATCGGTAAAATATAGCTCAGTATATGCAATCTGCCAGAGGAGGAAATTGCTTATTCTTAACTCGCCGCTGGTTCTTATTAAAAGGTCAGGGTCAGGGAGGTTTTTTGTATACAGGTATGATTGAAATAATTTAGTTGTTATCTCTTCAGGAGATATATTATTGTTTTTAACTTTTAAAGCTACTTCTGTTACTGCATCAACTATCTCTTTTCTCCCGCTGTAACTTAATGCAAGGCTCAATACCATCCCGTCATTTTCTTTTGTTTTATCTATTGCATCCTGTATAATCTTCTGGGCTGATACAGGCAGGTTGTCAATATTGCCGATGGTATTAAATTTTATATTTTTCTTCAGCATCCTTCCCAACTCTTTTTTTAAATAGTATTTGAGGATTTCTATAAGGGCGTTTATTTCATTTCTGGGTCTATTCCAATTTTCTTCTGAAAAGGAATAAAGTGTAAGTGCCTTAATACCTATCTGACGACAAATTGTTACAATCCTATCTACAGCACTGACCCCTGCCTTATGTCCTGCAATTCGAGGCAGATGTCTTTTCTTTGCCCATCTTCCATTTCCATCCATTATAATGGCAATATGCTCTGGTAACCTGTTAATATCTATTTGATTGAATAGGTCAGGAGTATACATAATTTGTCCTCCCGAATCCCTAAATCGGATTTTGGGTGTTCTCTTATAAAAGGATTTTTATGGTAACATTCTATAATAGAAGGCGGTAATTGGCAAGGAAATCGGAGAGGGTAGGGGATTAAAAGAATATCTTATCCTCTTATAAAGTTATTTTAGGCAATGCCATCTAAAATCTTCTTTATTTCTGACTTTGGTCTTACACCAACTATCTGCTGATGCACATTTCCATTTTTAAAAATAAGCAGGGTAGGGATACCCCTTATACCATATTTAGTAGCGGTCTTGGGATTCTCATCTACATTCAGCTTCCCTATATTTATCTTGCCGACATATTCATCTGCAAGCTCCTGAATTGTAGGTGCTATCATTCTGCACGGTGCACACCACTCTGCCCAGAAATCAACCACTGTAATTTTTTCAGACTTTACCACCTTTTCCTCAAAATCAGCATCAGAAAAATGCAGCATATTCTCTCCCATAAATCCCCCCTTATTTGAATTATTAAAGCTGTTTAAACAATTTTATTATTTTACCTCTCCCCAGTTTTCATTATCTTTTACAAACTCAAACACAATCTCACCGGGTTTTACAAGCCCTAAATCTTCTCTGGCAATCTTTTCAACATAAGATGGGTCTCTCTTAAGGGTGTGTATCTCAGACTTAATTCTGTCATTTCCCTTTTTCATATTTATAATATCCCATTCCAGTAAATCGAGTTTTTTGTTTAGCTGATGTATCTTTATTATTCCATCATCTCTGAATATAGCCGCTATTACAAGAAAAATGAAGAAAGAAAGGCTTATGAGCATAAGTATTCTACGCCTTTTTCCATTATCTACCTCAATCTCCCTGTTGGATTTTAAATCTTTGCTGTCAGTACTGTCAGAGTTATTCATTTAGATATATTATAAAAAACATCCCTACCCCTGAAAACGGCAGATTTCCCCAACTCCTCCTCTATTCGTATAAGCTGATTGTATTTGGCAACCCTGTCGGTTCTTGACATTGAGCCTGTCTTTATCTGTCCTGTGTTGCATGCAACCGATACATCAGCTATTGTAGTATCCTCCGTCTCTCCCGACCTGTGTGATACTATTGCAGTATATCCTGCCCTCCTTGCCATTTCAACTGCATCAAGTGTCTCGGTTAAAGTTCCTATCTGGTTTAATTTTATTAATATAGAATTTGCAACCCCTTCTGTTATACCCTTTTTTAAAATTGCTGTATTTGTTACAAAGATATCATCCCCTACAAGCTGGACCTTCTTCCCCAGTGCGGATGTCAATTCCTTCCACCCTTTCCAGTCACCCTCCGAAAGCCCGTCTTCTATAGATATTATAGGATATTTATTTATCAATTTTTCATAAAATCTTATCATATCATCGGTTGACTTTTCTGGTTTTTTCTCTGCCGAGAGCGTATATCTGCTGTTTTCATAGAACTCACTGGCGGCACAATCCAGCGCAATCAAAATATCATCGCCCGGTTTGTATCCTGCTTTCTCTATACCCTTTATCACCATTTCTACTGCCTCTTCATTGGACTTAAGATTCGGGGCAAAGCCACCTTCATCACCCACAGATGTATTATAACCTTTCTCGCTTAATACCTTTTTAAGGCTGTGAAAGACCTCTGACCCCATCCTGACTGCATTTGATAAACTTCCGGCACCAACAGGCATTATCATAAATTCCTGAAGGTCAACATTGTTATCAGCATGCGAACCCCCATTCAAAATATTCATCATGGGGACAGGGAGTTCTTTTGCATTTGCCCCTCCGATATACTGATATAGTGGTAAACATGCCTCATCAGCAGCAGCCTTTGCAACTGATAGGGATACCCCAAGTATTGCATTTGCACCAAGTTTTGATTTATTTTCTGTTCCATCAAGTTTTTTTAAAAGATTGTCAATATAAATCTGTTCTGATACCTCCAAACCTATTATCTCATCAGCTATAATATTGTTTACATTTTTAACTGCCTTCTTAACCCCCTTGCCGAAGAATCTCTTTTTATCTCCATCCCTCAACTC
>Ga0155468_1020_pt1 | contig 39430 bp, 37 predicted proteins | sample RifCSPhighO2_12_FD_107126 | JGI IMG/M metagenome (GOLD analysis project Ga0155468, IMG submission 107126) | Nitrospinae bacterium RIFCSPHIGHO2_12_FULL_39_42 | reverse complement strand
ATTACTCCTTGAAACAAATAAACTTAATGAAGCAGAAAATTATATAAATAATATATTAAATGAACACCCAAAGGATGCTATAGGACTTACACTCAGAGGCAGACTACGGCTTGCAAATCGGAAGTTTCAGAATGCCATAGAAGATTTCAGATTATCTATAAAAGAGGAGCCTAATTTTCCATATTCTCACTATTATCTGGGACTTACTTATGAAATTATAGGTAATTTTCAGTCGGCAAAGTCAGAATTTGACGAGACATTAAAATTTGCCCCTAATTTTGTTGAAGCCAGGTTATTACTGGCTACTTATTATTTGCAATCCGGAGACTATAACCAATCTTTAAAAGAGGTGGAGAAGGTTCTGAGTGTTCAGGCTAACAATCCTGTTGCAAATCTGCTGGCAGGGGATATAAAGCTTCAACAGAGGCAAGTGGATGAGGCATCTGCATATTTTAAGACTGTCATCAATAACTTTCCCCAGGACCCGAGAGGATATATAAAACTTGGCATTACACTTCAAATACAGAAGAAAAATAAAGAAGCAGCAGAACAATTTGAAAAGGCACTTTCAATAAATCCAAATTTAGTAGATGTTCTCGGTATGGTGGCTGCAATATATATCTCTGATAAGAAACCTGAAAAGGCTATTGAGAGGGCTATGGCTCAGTTAAATAAATCAGCAGAAAACCCTCTTATTTATCATCTCATAGGAAGAATTTATATTACAATGAAAGATTTTGAAAATGCTGAAAAATCTCTTAAAAAGGCTATTGAGCTTAAAAATGACCTTGTAGCTGTATATATGGACCTGGGAGGTATCTATACACGGAAAGGTGCTATTGAGGACGCTATAAAACAGTATAACGAAGCAATTAAGTTAAATCCCAAACTACTGCCTCCTTATGTAGTACTCGGGGTTATATATGAACAAAAGGGGAAGATAGATGAAGCCATAAAGTATTATAAGAAGGCCCTGGAAATAAAACCTGAGTTTGGTCCCGCCGCAAATAATCTTGCATGGACATATTCTGAACATGAAGGTAATCTGGATGAAGCATTATCACTTGCTGAAACAGCAAAGAAATTACTCCCCACAGACCCGTCAGTATCTGATACACTTGGATGGATATATTATAAAAAGAAGGCGTATCTTAAAGCTATAAGTCTTTTTAAAGAAAGTCTTGAAAAATCGCCTGATAATCCTGCTATCCTTTATCATCTGGGCATGGCATATTATAAGAAAGGCGACAATAAAATGGCAGAAGAAACTTTGAAGAGTTCTCTCAGAACAAATAAAAAATTTCCGGGGGATGAGGAGGCAAAAAAGGTTTTGCAGGAATTAAGAAAATAGGGACAGCTACCATTTTAGATGCTGACATAGAAAAAGAGAGAAACAACTTCATGTCTAAAATGGTAGCTGTCCCTATTTTCTACCCCTTTATCACACCAAGCGGTTTGAGTCTTGCGACTTTTTTTGAAATCCCTGCATTATGAACTACATTAACAACCTCTGTTACATCTTTATACGCCTCTGGAAACTCCTCCCTTAATGTCTCCCTTCCTGCCGCACGGCAGTATATCCCTTTATCTTCTAACTCCCTGTGTATTGCCCTTCCCTTTGTTGCCTTTATGGCAGCATGTCTGCTTAAACATCTCCCTGCGCCGTGGCATGTGCTGCCGAAGGTTTCATCCATTGCCCTCTGAGTTCCCACCAGCACATAGGATGCCCTTCCCATATCGCCCGGAATTATTACAGGCTGACCTATTTCCTTATATGCGGCAGGCACTTCTTTATGCCCTTCTGGGAATGCCCTCGTAGCACCTTTTCTATGAACTGCAACTCTTCTCTCCTTACCATCTACAATATGGTCTTCTATCTTCACGATGTTGTGTGCCACATCATAAATCAGATTCATTCCAAGATTTTTTGGAGACATAAGAAAGGTCTTTATAAAAACCTCCCGTGTCCATACCATAAGAAACTGTCTGTTTGCCCATGCATAATTGGCAGCAGCCCTCATGGCAGTAAGGTAATCCTGTCCCTCAGGAGAGTTTATAGGTGCGCATGCCAGTTGTCTATCAGGGAGTTTTATGCCGTATTTATCTGCAGCGGTCTCCATTACCTCAAGGTAATCCGTGCATACCTGATGACCAAATCCCCTTGAGCCTGAGTGAATCATTACTGTTATAGTATCTTTTTCAAGCCCCATAATATCGGCAGCCTTTTCATCGTATATCTCATCAACATATTGGATTTCAAGAAAGTGGTTTCCTGAGCCGAGGGTTCCCTCCTGCCTTTTCCCCCTTTCATAAGCCCTGCTGCTCACCTTATCAGGGTCTGCACCTTCCAGACATCCGCCTGCTTCTGTATGCTCTAAATCCTCCTTTGTCCCATAACCCCTCTCTACAGCCCATCCTGCACCTTTTACCAGTATATCTCTCCCTTCTTGCGGAGAAAGAGTTATTCTTCCTTTAGAGCCTACCCCGGAAGGAATCTCTGTATAGAGGGCATTGACAAGCTCCTTTATTTTGCCCTTTATATCTTTTAAATAAAGGTTGCTTCTTACAAGCCTTACTCCGCAGTTTATATCGTAACCTGTTCCGCCCGGCGATACCACACCCTTATCCATATCTGTAGCTACAACCCCACCAATTGGAAGTCCATAACCAAAGTGCATATCAGGCATTGCAAAGGATGCCTTTACAATACCCGGCAGGAATGCGCCATTTGCAACTTGCTCAATAGACTGGTCTGCCTGTATTGATTTTAAGAGCTTCTCATCAGTATAAATAATTCCAGGCACCCTCATTCCCTCTTTGTAACTTACAGGAATCTCCCATCTATAATCATCAATCTTTCTTAATGGTACTGTCATAAAATTCACCGCCTTTATTTAAAGCATAGGAAATTATAAAAATTTGCCACAGACAGACACAGACTTTTTAAATATTTTTTCTTTTTTATTTTTTAGTCTGTGCAGGTCTGCGGCTGATAAATCCCTATTCTAATGTATTCCCAAATCCATCTTTTGTCAAATGGACAGGGTTGCATGATATAATAATTTTATGGAATCTTTTGGGAAATTTGCAGAGGTTGTCTTTAGTATCCCCCTTGAAAGGGTGTTTTTATACAGGATACCCGATAGGATGGAGTCCATCTGCAAAAAAGGTGTAAGGGTGTTTGCCCCATTTGGCAGGAGGAACAGGATAGGTTATGTAGTGGGTTTTAAAGACAGGTCTGAAATTGAGACAAAAGAACTGATAGAGATACTTGATACCGAACCTGTGGTTACTGAGGAGATGCTTAAATTTACGAAATGGGTTGCTGATTATTATTTCAGCAGTTGGGGTGAGGTGATTGAGAGTGCAATGCCCCCATGGGTTGATGTAAAAATAGTGAATAAAAAAGAGATAAGGAGGGTAAAGGAGAGAAGTCAGAAGTCAGAAGCTTGTGGTGAGCGAAGCGAATCCATCAGAAGCCAGAAGCTTGTGGTGAGCGAAGCGAATCCATCAGAAGTCAAAGCTTTTGATCTTCCCCTTACAGCTTATCAAGAAGATGCCCTTAATAAAATTAAAGATAGGATTGAAAAAGGAGAGCATCATGTATTTTTGCTTTGCGGGGTAACAGGGAGCGGTAAGACAGAGGTATATATGAGGTCTGCCATGGAAGTATTAAAAAAAGGGAAAAAGGTTATTGTAATAGTTCCTGAGATAACATTGACCATTCAGATATCAGAGAGGTTCCAGAAATTCTTTGGTAACAGGATTGCCTTGCTGCACAGCGGACTGACCGCAAGGGAGAGATACAGAGAATGGATGAAGGTTAGGAGCGGGGAGGTAGATATTGTTATCGGTGCAAGGTCAGCCGTATTTGCACCTCTCAAAGATACAGGTCTTATTATAGTGGATGAGGAGCATGATTCGGCTTATAAGCAGAATGAGAACCCACGATATAATGGAAGGGATATAGCAATAGTAAGGGGGAAATTGTGCGGTGCTGTAGCCATTCTCGGTTCAGCCACACCATCGGTTGAATCCTTTTATAATTGCAGGATAGGAAAATATGAATATGTCTCCCTTCCTGAGAGGATAGATAAAAAACCGCTTCCAACAGTAGAGGTGGTAAATATAAAAGGCGGGAAAATAATTTCAGATAGACTTAAGGATGAGATAAACAAAAGAATAATGAGAAAGGAGCAGACCCTCCTTTTTCTCAACCGCCGCGGTGCAGCAAATTATATCCAGTGTTCAGAATGCGGATTTGTCTGGAAATGCAGAAACTGCAGTGTCTCGCTCACATATCACAAAAAGAGAAACCTTGGTGTCTGTCACTACTGCGAATATTCCGAGACGGTTTCAGATATCTGTCCTCAATGCAGGGGGCATATTATAAATTTTAAAGGGATGGGGACGCAGAGACTTGAAGAGGAGGTAAGAGGATTATTTGCCAATTCCAATATTGAAAGGATGGACAGGGATACAGTAAGAAAAAGGGGAGAGGCAGGGAGAATACTTAAAGGTGTTGAGGCAGGTGATGTGGATATTCTTATTGGGACCCAGATGATAGCGAAGGGCCATAATTATCCGAGAATCACACTGGTGGGAATTATATCTGCCGATGATTCCCTGAACATCCCTGATTTCAGAGCCTCTGAGAGAACATTTCAACTGATTACACAGGTAGCAGGGAGGGCAGGTAGGGGAGATATAAAAGGCGATGTAATACTTCAGACCTATAGCCCTGACAATTATGCCATTAAATGTGCAGCAGTATATGACCTCACAATTTTTTTTAATAATGAAGAGAAATTTCGGGAGGCACTCAATTATCCACCATATACAAAAATGGTATTATTCATAATTGAAGGGAGTAAAGAAGAGAGGGTGGCGGAGTTCAGCTACAATTTTGGAGAGATGCTCAATAAAATGATGATAGGGGAGGGGGAGGTTGAAAAACTTGGACCATCAAAGGCGATTATATATAAAATGAGGAATAAATACAGATGGCATATTATTTTGAAGAGCAGAAAAATCCAGAGTTTAAGAAAAATGGTTTATAAGGTTATGGGAGAAATGAAATCTTCTTCAATGTTGAAGGGCGGCATTAAAGTTGATATAGATGTTGACCCTCTTTATCTGATGTAAACCCTTCCTTGCAGAGACAGGGTTATTTATGATAAAAATGTGTAAAAAGAGAAATGGAGGTTACATTGAATAAAAAGGCAATAGGTCTATTATCAGGCGGATTGGACAGCACACTTGCAGTAAGGATTATGTTGGATATGGGGATAGAGATTACAGCCCTTAATTTTATGAGTCCATTCTGCACCTGCACGAGCAAGAGTGCGGGATGCAAAAATCAGGCATCAAAGGTGGCAGATGAGTTTGGCATTAAAATCAGGCTTGTTTACATGGGGCAGGAATATATTGATATGGTTGCCAATCCCAAGTATGGTTATGGCAGGAATCTTAATCCATGTCTTGACTGCAGGATAATGTTTTTTAAAAAGGCAAAGGATATTATGGCTGACGAAGGGGCATCGTTTATATTTACAGGAGAGGTCTTGGGTCAGCGTCCTATGTCCCAGAGGAGAGATACTTTCAATATAATTGAAAGGGACAGCGGACTTAAAGGTCTCATCTTAAGACCACTTTCAGCAAAACACTTTAAACCTACCATTCCGGAAAAGGAAGGTATTGTTGATAGAGAACTTCTTCTTGGATTAAGCGGGAGGTCAAGGAAGGGTCAGATAAGACTGGCTGAAGAAATGGGGATAAATGACTACCCATGTGCCTCCGGAGGCTGTCTTTTGACAGAGTTCAATTTTGCCAGGAGGATGAAAGACCTGATTGAGTATATGGAAATACCTGCTGTAAAGGATACAAAATTTTTGAGAATAGGAAGGCATTTCAGGATTGATAAAGATTGCAAGGTAATTGTGGGGAGGGATGAGGCAGAGAACGAAAAACTGGAAAGGCTGGCAACCTCTGATGATTATCTGCTTTCAGTAGATGGATATAGGGGACCATTGACAGTGGTAAGGGGCATGATTAAAGATGACCTGATACAAATTGCATCCCAAATTACTGCCAGATACAGTGATGCACCGGGGGATAGGGAGATACCGGTAAACTGTAGAAGGAAGTTGGATAATCTCCAATCTACTCTCTTTGTCAGGGCTATGGATGACGAGATATTGAACCCCATAAGAATATAAAGAATGCAGTATTATCAATTATGTTTGAACGTATAAGAAGGGATATCAGAGTAATATTTGAAAGGGACCCTGCAGCAAAGGGTGTCATGGAAATAATATTCTGCTATCCCGGTTTTCACGCCCTGTTTTTTTATCGCATCAGTCACTGGTTGTGGAGACACAATCTTTTATTCATCGGCAGATTTATTTCTCACATCGGAAGAATCGTTACAGGTATAGAGATTCATCCTGGTGCAAAAATCGGCGGAGGGTTTTTTATAGACCATGGTATGGGTGTAGTCATCGGAGAGACTACAGAGATTGGAGAAAATTGCACTGTATATCAGGATGTAACTCTTGGGGGAATAAGTCTTAAAAAGGAAAAGAGACATCCAACTTTGCAGGATAATATTATTGTAGGGGTTGGAGCAAAGATACTGGGTCCGGTAACCATTGGTTCTAACAGCAGAATAGGGGCTGGCTCCGTTGTTCTTGATGAGATTCCCCCTGATTCTACAGTAATTGGTGTGCCGGCAAGGGTGATATATACCGGTGCTCTACCTTCTGACAGCGTAATGGATATTGACTGGAGGGATATTTCAGACCCTGTTGCAAAAGCCATCAAATGTATGCTTGACAGAATTTTTAAGCTTGAAGGGGAGATAAAGGTTTTAAAAAATGAAATTGAAGTAAGGAAAAAATATGCAGGGAAAGATATATCTTGATAATAATGCTACAACACCATTGCATCCAGATGTGGTAGATGCAATGATGCCATTTCTTAAAGAGGATTTTGGTAATCCTTCAAGTATTCATCAGTTCGGCAGAAAGGTAAAGGTTAAGATTGATGAGGCAAGAGAAAAAGTGGCTGCAGCCATTGGGGCTGACCCTTCTGAGATTGTATTTACGAGCGGAGGGAGTGAATCTGACAATTTTGCCATTAAAGGGTATGCCTGGGCGAATAAGAAAAATGGCGGCGGACATATAATTACATCTTCAATTGAACATCCTGCTGTGCTTGATACATGCAGGTATCTTGCAAAGAATGGCTATCGTATTACCTGTCTCCCTGTAAATGAATACGGAATAGTGAATCCTTCCGATGTGGAAGGGGCAATAGAAAGAGATACAATATTGATATCAATTCATCACTCCAATAATGAAATGGGGACAATTGAACCTATTGAGGAGATAAATAAGGTTGCAAAGGATAAGGGGATAACAATGCATACAGATGCTGTGCAGAGTTTCGGCAAGATTCCCCTGAATGTAAATGACCTTGGTGTTGACTTATTATCAATCTCTGCCCATAAACTATATGGTCCAAAGGGTATTGGTGCTATTTATATAAGAAAGGGTGTGAAGAAAATGCATCCCCTCATTAATGGAGGTTATCAGGAAAAGGAGAGGAGGGCAGGGACAGAGAATGTTGCAGGCATCATCGGTTTTGGAAAGGCATGTGAGATAGCAGCTAAAAATATGAAAGATGAATCAGCTCGGCTTTCTGCCATGAGAGACAAACTTCAGAATCTTATAATAGAGAAGATACCCCATGTAAAACTTAATGGCCGCCCTGATAAAAGGCTTCCAAATACCTTGAATATGAGTTTTAAATATACCGAAGGTGAGGCACTTATCATAAATCTGGATTTGGCAGGTGTGGCAGTATCTACAGGCTCTGCATGCTCTTCAGGTATGCCAAGGCTGTCTCATGTATTATCTGCTATGGGTATGCCAAATGAGGCAGTCAATGGCTCATTAAGATTCAGTTTTGGAAGTGAGAATACAATGGATGATGTGAATTATGTGATGGAAGTTCTCCCGCCGATTGTAAAGAGGGTAAGAGAGACCCAAAATCTGATTTAGTTCCTTATTCTTCTCTCCCATAAGCTCATATATCTTTATCGGTCTGTCTTTACCCTTGACCTTTACCATATCAAGCTGCCTGAATATAAATTCAGCCTTTACATCTTCATAAGTATATTTTGGGACGATGATATATGTTTCATATTCTTTATTCAAGCCCTCAAGACGGGAGCCGAGGTTAACTGTATCACCCATATATTTATCAATTGTGCCGTCATTTTTTAGAACTATATCTGTCATTGGCGTGAGATAGTCATTTATGAGTTTTACAAGGGCATCGGGTTTTAAGCTCTCAGAAACGGTTGTAAAACCCCTTATGTCAGAAAATAGGCATGTCAGCCTTTTTTCCTCACTCTCAATGGTAGATATTACATCACTTCCTTTGCTTTTAAGCTTGTCCTTTAAACCCCTTATTACATTTATACCCGAACTCTCGTCAGGCTCTGCAAATACTATATCAAAGGCAACGCTCTTTGCCCCATAATTTTTAAGCTTTTCTACAAGTTCTGCAATCCTTGTCCTCGGCCAGGGCCAACGGCCAAATCTGTCAAGGCTTTTCTCATCAATGGCAACTATAATTACATTATTTTCTGGTTCAATAGCACCCCTGGACAGAAAGTGAAGGTCAAATGCCTTGAGTTCCATCAGACGAAAAAACTGGATATCCATGCTATAAATGGCGATGGAAAGGATTGTGATAAGTAATCCGATTTTATAACCTGTAGGAGTTAAGAATTGTTTTAATCTGTTCATAGGTTGGTAATTGTGAAACAGAATTTATAATACCACATAATTTCACAGAAAATCCATCCAATTTGTAAAATGGATTCATAAGATATTTTTTAATGACTTTTCATATTTTTTTTGATAGCCTTTTTAGAATATAAATAATGAAAAATAAACTTCTATCTTATGTTTCAGAAAAAATTCACTGGAGGCATTTTTTTGGTGGTCTGTCATTTATTCTGATTATACTGCAGCTTATTATAGGCATCTTCCTTGTATTTTTTTATGAGCCATCACTCTCTGATGCTTATAAGAGTGTTCAGCATCTGACAAACAATGTTACAGGCGGCAGCCTCTTGCGGAACCTTCATAGATGGATAGCCTTTTCCCTGTTTCTTTCAATAATTATTCATACTATAAGATGTATTTTGAGGCTGGATTTTCTTAGCCAGGCGAAAAGGATTCTCTGGCTTACAGGGGGAATATCGCTTCTACCCCTTTTCCTGCTCATAATAACAGGAGTTATCCTTCCCTGGGAGTGGAAGGGTTATTGGCTTATGGAGATGATACCTAACTATTCAGAATTTGTCCCCTTTATTGGTTCTGAATTAAAAACATTTTTTATAAACACTTTTACATTACCAAGATATGAGGTAATCCATATATTGCTTTTACCAATGACTCTTTTGATATTGGTTGACTATCACTTTTTAAATAGGCTGAGAAAGAGGGGGGTATTTCAATATATATTTCGGCATACAATAATATCGCTTCCAATTCTTATGGTGCTCTTGATTTTATCAAAGCATATTACAATACCCACTGAAGACCCGCAGGTTATCCCGTTCCCTCTTGAGGGAGGGCATACCCCCGCAGCAGAATGGTATTTCCTTATTCCACTTTTACCCCTGATGTATTATAAAGGTAAATTGATACCATTCCTCTCAATATATCTGCCATTTGCAGCTTTTTTATCCTTTGCATTTTTGCCATATTATCTTCGCAGCAGGATAGTACAAGAAGCAGATATAATTAGAGAGAATAACAATTTCGGTGGGGGGATATTTAAAAAGGTTGTTAAGGGTTTCATAGTAATATTGCTCTTTGCTGTGATTTCTTCACTTATATATCTCGGGGCATACAATTCACCAACTTTTGGTTGTAATAGCTGTCATAACCTGAATAACGGAATAAGGATGGGGGTTCCGCCCGCGGCATTTAAGGATAGAAATGTGCTGCCAAACCTTAACGATAATCAATGGATGATGGGACACTGGTTCTATCCAGATACAGTATATTAATGTCACGAAAAATAAAAATATCAGCAATAATTACATTATCCCTGTTATCTGTCTTGACTGTTTATATTCTTCTGATGAGGGAGCATAGGGCAGTTAGAAGAGATGCGGATATTTTTATAAGGGCGATGATGATTAGAGATTTTAATATTATCTACAACTACCATGCCCCTTCTCAGAAGAGGGTGCAGGTAGCTATGAAAGTTTCTTCACCTTCCGAGGCGCATCTTAAGGAGATATATGGAGAACAGAAGACTTCTTTTGAAGATGCTCAGCCTACCGTGAATTTAAAAGAGTTATGGGTGGAAAAATATCTATTTATTGACGGTATGAAATACAGATTTGGAGATGTGAAAATGATTGAGAATATAGAAAACCCATCCTCACCAATAAGGGAAAGGATAGATGCTGTGCTGAGTGTGGAGGCAGAATATACAAATAAGGAGAAATCACCTGATTTAAACGGATATGTCAGAAATGTTACTTATTTAGTGAAATTTGTTTCTATAGAAAATATCATAAGGACATCAATTGTAAAGCCCAAAACCAAGAGGTGGCTATTTCATTCAATAGATATTAAAGAGGGCAGTTTGGTGTATTGGGAGAATTAAACGGTTGATACTGAGAAAAGTCATTTTTCAGTATCAACTAACTATTCACTAACTATATTTTTAACACTTTTTTATTGACAGCAAGTATTTATTTTTGATATAAGTTCAATATATGAAATCAAGAGTTTCCTCCTTTTTTATACTCTTCATAGTTATCCATCTTAATTTTATTATGCCTGTCAGGAAAACAGCCATTAGCGGGGATATTTGTATAATGAATAATGGTATTCATATGGCTAACCACAGCGATAATCAAAAGATTCATGACCACAGAGGGGGTGGATACCATACACCTCATGATAATGGGATTTATGAAATAAAGATGGATTGTAATATTGATATGTCATCATCGGGCATATACTTCCCCGGCGGTGAACATCCATTTACAAATGCTGTATCTCAAGATTTAAACCTTAATCTGCTCGACATAGAAAATATTTCTTTCATACAAGCCCAAATTAGAGAGGGCTTCATTACATCTCCGTATAATCCTCCAAAATTCATTTCCTGATTTTTTCTATTAGTACCACTGTAATTTACTGAAAAATGGATAGAATCATTAGCCCTCCAAAAAAAATTGTAGTGTCAGCTTATTAAACGAGTATTCTCTGAGCTGTCATTAAATACGGGCTTTTCAGTCTAACAGTCTCTACAAAAATATAGGAGAAATTTACAAATGAAAAAGTTATTGACTATTTTAATTTTATCTGCATTATTCATTGCTTCAACAACAGAGGCATGTGATTTCTGCCTTCTGTCACAGGGTATATCTCCGCTTGAGACGATAAGTGGAACCGGCGGTATCAGAATAAACCAGAGATACACGCTCTTGAATACAGTATATAGTGGGACAAAGGAGGTTTCGATGGCGACTAATCCTAAGGAAGAATACTGGACAACAGAGATTACTGGTTTTTATTCCATTGCTGAAGACCTGATGCTTCTTGCAATAGTGCCTCTGAGGAAAAATATTTTGGATGGTCATCTACATGTCCACTCTGACGGCGATATTGAAGTGCATCCAGACAAGGGTGATGTGAGTGGTCTAGGAGACATTGCATTGTTAGGACGGTATACCTTTTTAAAAACACACACCATAGATACTACAACTGCTATTGCAGCTCTTTTTGGCGTGAAACTGCCAACCGCCAGGACAGATGGAAAGACGAGTAATGGAGCAGATTTTCTCGATGCCCATCTTCAATTAGGCACGGGCGCTACTGATTTTTTTCTCGGGTTTTCATTTAACTATGCTATACAAAGGATTTCCCTCTCAGCCAACATCCTCGATGCTATCCATACTGAAGGGAAGGCAGGAGATAAGACTTACCAGTTCGGGAATATCCTTAACTACGATGCAACAGGAAAATACAGGATTTATCCGGCATTATTTGACCCTGAAAAGAATCAGTGTTTTTTAGCGTTTGGACTAAACGGCGAGATAAGGGATAAAGAAAAAGAAAATGGCGTTACGGTTGACAATTCGGGGGGGCATACAATCTATTTAACACCAGGGGTTCAGGTTGTTATGGCGCCTCACTGGGTAGTTGAGGCATCATATTTCTATGCCATTTATCATGACCTTTACGAAACGCAGACCGGCGAGAATTATAAGGTCTCTGCAGGGGTAACATATCTGTTCTGAAATGGGGTCAGAAATTTATGAAAGATATAACTTTTAGTGCGGTATTTATTTTAATCTTATTTTTTACCGTTATCTCTGATGCTTTTGATGAGGGGAGTTTTAAAACCCTCGGTATTCAGAGACTAAATCAGGAAGCCCCTTATTTTACCGTTGTGGACTCAAATGGTAAGAAGATAGGCATTAATGAATACAGGGGGAAGGTTGTGATACTTCACTTCTGGGCTACATGGTGTAAACCATGCAGGAAAGAGTTCCCCCTTTTCGAAAAATTGTATCAGAATTTTAAAGGGAGGGGAGTGGTTTTTCTGCCGGTTTCCATAGACAGAAAAGCAAATCGTGAAGATGTGGAAAAAACGGCAAGGGAGTTTGGATTGAGTTCTCCTCCTATATATATGGCAGTGGAAGGGGATGTAACAGATAAATACTGGACATGGGGGATACCTGTAACATACTTCCTCGATAAAAAGGGGTGGATAACTGGCAGGGTGCTGGGTCCGAGGGATTGGGCTTCAGACAGCAGTAATAAGTTTATAAGCTCCATGGTGGAAGATAGATGAGTTAAAATGTCTCAATCCGATTTATAGAGTCAAAGAGTCATAGATTCATAGAGTCAGAGTATTTTTTACCTTCTAAATTACATAAGATTAAAAGAGAATTAAATGGAGAATTTTTATTCAACTGTAACACTCTTTGCCAGATTCCTTGGCCTGTCCACATTGAGCCCCCTTCTGAGTGCTACATAATAAGCCAGAAACTGAAGCGGAATAGTAAAGAGTATTGGTGTCAGCAATTCAGTAACATGGGGAAGATAAAGTACATGACTCGCCATTTTTCTTACTTCTGTATCTCCTTCTGTTGCAAATACAATTACTACCCCCTGTCTTGCCTTTACCTCCTCTATATCTATAAGGTTTTTCTCATATAAACTGGTTTTTGGGGCGAGTATTACTACAGGGGTATTTTCATCTATAAGGGCTATTGGACCGTGTTTCATCTCCCCGCCCGGATAGCCTTCTGCATAGATATAAGAAAGTTCCTTCATCTTCATAGCCCCTTCAAGTGCAACGGGATAATTTATGCCTCTTCCAAGATATAGAAATCCTTTCCTTTCATAGAATATCCTTGATAGCCCCTCTATCTCCTCCTCCAGACTCATAACATCCTCTACCTTTCCTATCAGGTCAAGAACCCCCTGAACTTTTTCTGTCACCTTATTTTGATTTATTGCACCCCTTACTTTAGCAAGATAAACCGCAAGCAGATATAGGGCTGACAGGCTGCTTGTAAAGGTCTTTGTGGATGCTACGCTGATTTCTGGACCGGCATTGACATTTATTGTGATATCGGACTCCCTCGATATACTGCTTTCAATGGTGTTACATATAGATATTGTTTTTGCTCCCCTCCTTTTCCCCTCCCGTAATGATGTAATTGTATCTACTGTTTCCCCTGATTCTGATATGGCGATTAAAAGAGTCTCTGAATCCATAATGGGGTTTCTGTATCTGCATTCTGAACTTATATCCACCTCCACGGGTATCCTGCTCAGATTTTCTATCATAAATTTTCCTATCAATCCTGCATGCCATGATGTCCCGCAGGCTGTTATAAATATCTTATTTACCTTTTTAATCTCTGAATCGCCAAGTCTGAAATCTTCAAATATAATATCCCCTCCTGATATTCTGCCTCTTACAGTATCCCATATTGCCCTGGGCTGCTCAAATATCTCCTTAAGTATGAAATGCCTGTAGCCGCCCTTCTCCATCAATATAGGATTTAATCCGAGTCTCCTTATATTTTTTACAGTTAATTTGCCGTTGCTATCGTATATCTGCACCCCCTCTTTTTTAATTACAGCAACCTCTCCATCATCAAGAAATATGATATCTTTTACATAACTCAGTATTGCAGTTGTGTCAGAGGCAACATAAAATTCCCCCTTCCCGAGACCTATCACTATCGGATTCTCATTTCTTGCAATGACAATCTTCTCAGGGTCATAATGGCTAATAACGGCAAGGGCATAGGGTCCTACGATTTCCCTGACTGCCTTCTGAACAGCCTGTTCCAGATTTCCCTCAAAATTCTTATCAATCAAATGTGCAATTACCTCTGTATCGGTCTCAGATATAAAACTCCTGCCCTCTTTTATAAGGGACTCCTTTAAGGTGAGATAGTTCTCCATAATCCCATTGTGCACAATGGCTATCCTGCCGGTGATATGGGGGTGGGCATTATTCTCTGTAGGTTTACCGTGGGTAGCCCATCGGGTGTGTCCAATACCAATACTTCCCGATAACGGCTCATTCCGGAGACTCTCTTTAAGATTTTCTATATTACCAGCCCTTTTTCTTACAGCAAGGCTGCTGTCATGTATTACTGCAATCCCTGTAGAATCGTAACCTCTGTATTCCAGCCTCCTGAGAACATCAATCAGTATGGGAATTGCATTCTGTCCGCCTATGTAACCCACTATGCCTGACATATATATAATAAGCAACGAGTAGAAAGCAATGAGCAGCGAGTAAAAAATTCATTACTCATCACTCATTGCTCATTGCTCATTGCTATTTTCTCTGCCTTCTGTAATTCCTCCTGTGTATTTATTCCCATAACCTCGTATGGGTCTTCCACTACTAATGACCCTATTTTTAATCCTGACTTAAAGGCAATGTCCACTGCATCCGTAAGATAATATTCCTGCTGGACATTATTTCTATTGAGCCTTTTTAATAAATTAAACAAAAAATCCTTCTTAAAACAATATATGCCTGAGTTTATTTCTCTTATCCCCTTTACTCTCAATGAGGCATCTTTTTCCTCTATAATGTTTACAATTCTTCCCGTTTCATCTCTGACTATCCTGCCATACCCTTCAGGGTTATTTATCTTTGTGGTCAGGACAGTAATAATTACATCTGACTCTCTATGGACTTTGATAAGTTTATTGACGGTGCTTGCCTTCAAAAGAGGGACATCGCCTGAAAGGATGAGAATATCGCCATCAAAATTTTTAAGTGTATTCATGGTTTGCATAACAGCATGACCAGTCCCCAGTTGCTCCTTTTGCTCCACAAACTCTATTCTATCCCTTGCCCCTTCTCTCACCTTTTCCGCCCCATGTCCTATTACAACTACTATCCTTTCTGGATTTAATTCCATTGCAAGGTTTATTACATAACTCAATATCGGCTTACCTGATAGAAGGTGCAGAACTTTTGGAATGGGAGACTTCATTCTCTTCCCTTTTCCTGCTGCCAGTATTATAACTGCTAACCTATTCATATCCTTAAATTAGGGTTTAGTGTCTTCTCATCAGCAGGTGTGCGACAGGTCTTCCATTCAATATATGTTTTTCAATAATCTCTTGCGCATCATTTATGGTTAAAACTGTATACCATGTCCCCTCAGGATAAATTACGACTGAAGGTCCATGGGGGCATGCACCGAGGCATTTTACAGCAGTAACCCTGACCTCTTTTTTTAATCCCTTCTCATGGACAGTCTTTTTCAGATAGTCCAGTATCCCGGGAGACCCCTTTCTGCTGCAGCAACCCTTAGGGTTATCTGCAGGACGTTCATTTATACAGCAAAAAATGTGATACTTATATTTAAACATTTATTTCACTTCTATCAGTTCGTAATCCCTTGAACCGAGTCCTATCTCTTCACCATATTTTAGCTGGACTGTCCAATCTATTTCAGGATATACCCCCCTGAATTTATCCTCACCCGGCTCAAAGTTCTTCAAGAGTTTGGAGTTCCTGTTTCCATGCTGTTTATTAACCATATCAGCAGATGCCTGGTCTATGGCAACAGGGTCCTTTGATGCAAGGATACCTATGTCTCCTACTATCGGTATATCACTTGAAGGATAGCAGTCGCAGGCTGGGCTTATCTGGGTAAGAAATGTTATAAATATATACTTGCCCTTTTTCCCCTGCAAAACTGCATAGACATGTTCCACCATCTTTTCCTGCATACTGCTTGTATCGGCATCCCATTTTATTTTAATGGCACCATCCCTGCACGGGAGTATGCATTCACCACAACCTATGCAAACCCCAGAAACTATCTTGACCTTATCCCTCTTAGTAAAGGGGGTTATGGGGTTGGTCCCCTTTATTGAAGGGGGATTGAGGGGGTTGTTTTTTACCCTTACAATCGCCCCCTCAGCAGGACACCATTGTATGCACCTCATACATCCTGTGCATTTATCCATTATAACGAAAGGCTTAACACTTGAGTGTTGATTTAATTTTCCCTTCAATGCAGCACACCCCATACCTATATTCTTAATAACACCACCGATACCGCTTAATTCATGGCACTTAAAATGGGTAACTGCAACAATGGAGTCTGCATTATATATCTCGGATGCAATATCCACCTCTTTGTACCACTTTTTATCGGTCCTGATTATCTCAAAGGATTTACCGCGCAATCCATCTGCTATTATTATTGGTGCATTGACGACAGAAAAATCAAAGCCGTTTCCTATGGCAGTTTCTATATGAGAGACCGATTCCTTTCTTGAACCTACATAGAGTGTATTTGTATCTGTGAGAAAGGGCTTCCCGCCACATTCCCTTACCCTGTCAACAATATTTCTTAAATAAATTGGTCTGACATAAGATGTATTTCCCCTCTCGCCAAAATGGAGTTTTATTGCCACCAGGTCACCGGCATCAATTATTTCCTTTAGTTCTGCCTTCAGGAGGAGTTTATTTAGTTTCTTGAATAAATTATACTGTGGTGTAGAACTTAAATCTGTAAAAAATACCCTGCTTTTCATAATCAGTGTATCAATTATCTATAGATATTTATAGTTATGATAGATTGCCAATTATAAATACATTTTATTTTACAATGTAAAGAATGATAGCGATATAAATATTGCTTTGTCAATATCTTTTTCTCTGGACTTTATCTCTTTGAGCAGTTGCGGAAAGCAGGCGGTCTTGACTTTTAAAATAAGCTATGTCAATCTTAAGCCATGCTGAATTTCATACACGAGATGGAGGGGAAAGCCCTTAACAGGGAATATATAGATTTTGATGAAGCATACCGGCTAATCACAGTTGATAATTCCTATCTGTTTGACTTTATTGCATCTTCAAACAGGATAAGGGAGAGATTCAAAGGGAAAACAATAAGCCTCTGCTCAATCATAAATGCAAAATCGGGGAGGTGTCCTGAAGACTGTGCCTTCTGTTCCCAGTCTATCCATCACAAATCCAGCATACAGGAATATCCTCTCGTAGAAACTGATAAAATTCTTGAAGGTGCAAAGATGGCTATTACTCATGGTGCACATAAATTCGGTATAGTAACAAGCGGTAAGGGAATAAATAATGGAAATGAACTGGATGAGATTTGTAACTCCGTTAATACTTTAAAAAATGAGATACCAATCCACCGCTGTGCCTCGCTGGGCATCTTAAGCAGAGAGGCATTTACCAGACTCAGGGATGCGGGTTTGCAGGAATATCATCACAATCTGGAGACAGCGAGGAGTTTCTTTAATAATGTATGCACTACACATACCTACGATGAGGATGTGGAGACCATAAGATTTGCGAAGGATGCAGGATTTCGGACATGCTGCGGCGGGGTATTTGGCATGGGTGAGAGTGTGGAGCAGAGGATAGAGCTGGCATTTACACTGAGGGAATTGGATGTTGATTCCATACCGTTGAATTTTCTCCATCCTATCAGGGGGACACCGCTGGAGAATACCCCTTTACTCAAACCAATTGAGGCATTGAAAATCATTGCCCTGTATCGTTTTATTCTTCCTGATAAAGATATAAAAGTTGCAGGCGGGAGGGAATATAACCTGCGAGACCTCCAATCCCTTGTTTTTGCTGCCGGTGCCAATTCTATTATGGTGGGCAATTATCTTACCACCAAAGGAAGAAATTACAGGGAAGACCTGCAGATGATTAGGGATTTGGGGCTTATGATTAAAAGACAAGTGGATAGTGAATAGTGAATAGCTTTTACTAACGACTATTCACTAACGACTATTCACTTTTAAAAATTATGAATTTTATAGATGACGAGTTGGAGAGATTAAGAAGGAGTGGGCTTTATAGGGAATTGAAAGTTGTTGAGGAAGGGCAGGGGGCAAGGGTAAAAATAAATGGCAGAGAGGTAATCCAGCTTTCATCCAATAATTATCTCGGACTTGCCGCACATCCTGAATTAAAAAAGGCTGCGTCTTCAGCCATAGAAAAATACGGATGCGGCTCAGGTGCATCAAGATTAATCTCAGGCAATCTGAAACTCCACGAAAAATTAGAAGAGAAAATCTCGTCTTTCAAAGGAACAGAATCATCCCTTTTATTTAATTCAGGATATACTGCAAATCTTGGGGTTATATCCTCACTTTGTGGAAGGGGGGATATAATATTCAGCGATAAATTAAATCATGCCAGTATAATTGATGGATGTCTCATGAGCGGTGCAGAAATAAAGAGGTATCCCCATAAGGATATTGATGCACTGGAGAGGTTTCTCAAATCAACCCCCACATCTATGCATAGGTGTGGGGGTAAGAAAAGGCTGATTGTTACAGATGGTGTATTCAGTATGGATGGGGATATTGCACCACTCAGAGAGATAATTAAACTGGCGAAGGATTATTCAGCACTCGTGATGGTTGACGATGCCCATGCAACAGGTGTTTTGGGAAAGAAGGGGGGAGGCACAGCAGAACATCTTGGTCTTGACGATGGTATAGACATAGTCATGGGGACATTCAGCAAGGCACTCGGTTCTTTTGGTGGATTTATTGCAGGGCGGAGGGAAATAAGAGAATTTCTTATAAATAAGGCGAGGAGTTTTATCTATACAACGTCTCTCCCGCCATCAGTTATTGCCTCATCTATCAGAGCCATAGAAATTGCAGAGGAGGGGAATTATTTGAGAGATTCTCTGTGGAGGAATGTTAATTGCCTGAAAGAAGGGTTAAAAAATATGGGGTTTGATACAATGAAAAGCCAGTCCCATATCATACCTGTTTTTATTGGAGATGCTGATAAGACGATGGAGATGAGCCAGATGCTTTTAAGGGAGGGAGTTTTTGTTCAGGGTATTCGTCCCCCTACAGTTCCACAGGGGAAATCAAGGCTCAGGGTTACAGTTACTTCATCTCATAGTGTGGATGATATAAATATTGCATTAGAGTCATTCAAAAGGGCAGGAGAAAGGTTGGGGATTATATAAGCTCAAAGAATGCGTGAAACCACAGATTAACACAGGTTAACACAGATTATTCAATAAGTTAGAAAAAGATATATTTCACTTTTCAAGTGAAGTGGAATTTATAAAAACTATTTATTTTTTCAGTGTTTATCTGTGTTTACCTGTAGTTAATGCATAATCTGGGTTGAATTAATCCCACCTTTATTAAATAAATACAGAGAGATTTTTTGGAATTGAGTTTTGTTGAGTTATAAGATAGGATTTAATGGCATGAAAAAGGCTATATATATTTTCTGCTGTATAATTTCCTATTTTTTATCCGGCGGTTGTGCATCTACGCAGCCACGGTATGCGGTAAATGAAACGGCTCAATACAAGACTGAAAATTTTCAACCACTTTTTGATTACACATATAATCGGGAAAAGGGTCTGAGCCGATATAATATTCTGGGACCCTTCATAACTCTTGAGAAGGGACCTGATTGGGAAAATGAGGTTTTTAGACCTTTCTATTATGACAGGGAAGATAAAAGGCAGGATACGAGGGATATGGATATCATATTTCCACTTGGAAATTATAAGAGGACGCCTGAATGGGAGAGATACAGATTTACACCGCTCTTAGCCTCTAAAAGAGATTTTAAGGAAAAAAAAGAAAAGAAGAAAAACTTTGAATTCTTTCCCGTATTCTGGGGGAGGACAGAAGAGGGTGAGGGATACGGCGGCATTTTCCCTGTTTATGGTAATTTTAAAAAGAGGTTTGGAAAGGATGAAATAAGTTTTTTTTTATGGCCTGTTTATATGAATATAAAGGATGAGGGAACTGATACTACAGATTTTATCTGGCCTGTATTTTCAAAGACCACAGGGGAAAAGGAACGGGGGTTCAGGATGTGGCCCCTCTTTGGTTACAGGGAGAAAGAAGGTGAATACTCAAAAAAGTTTTTTATATGGCCCCTCATCCATCATCAGAAGACAAACCTTGATACCTCAAGACCAACAGAATTCAGTGCATTCCTCCCGTTTTATGTATCTTCAGTCTCTCCCCGGAGAATGAGCAGGAGTATCCTCTGGCCATTTTTTAACTATCTCTACGATGATGATGAAAATCTTACACTCTGGGATTTCCCCTGGCCCATCATTCAAAGAGGCAGTGGTGAAAATCTTAAGATTTTAAAGATATTCCCTATAATTGGATTTAAAGAAAAGGAGGAAAGGAAAGAACATTTCTTTCTCTGGCCACTCTATACATATAAAAGAGAGTTTCCGGAAGAATCAGAAAGGGTTGTTCACAGAATCCTGCTTATAAATAAGTATGAGAGGGAGCTGTGGAATAAAGAGAAGAAAAAATCCATGCAGTTAAGATTGTGGCCCCTTTTCAGCTACTGGACAGGGAAAAGCGGGGAGACCCGATTTAATTTCCCGGAGATAATTCCTGTAGATAGTGAGGGTTTTGAGCGAAACTACGGTCCCCTATTAAGATTCTACGAATATGATTTTAATGCAAAAGGGGAGATGGAATCAAAGATTCTGTGGGGTTTATATTCTCATAAGAGTAATGATTCCGGAGAATTTATGAGTCTGTCCTTTCTTGCAAGCTACGAGAAGAGAGGTGAAGATGATAAATTTTCCATATTAAAGGGACTGCTGGAATTTGGTAAAAAGGGTGGCAGGGGTTATTTAAAGATATTTTATATACCATTTTAGCTGATTTCCGAGTAAGTCTTAACTATATTTCCCTTTTCCCTCCTGCAGAAATATAGTGCCTGTTCTGCCCTATTGATTAAGTCCCCTTCATTCCCTGCATCTAATGGATAGGTAGATATGGCGAGACTGAGATATAGCCTTGGTTCTTTCCCTTCAAAAAGTGCCCCCTCCACCTTCTTTCTGATTGATTCAGCAATCCTCCTTGCTTCATCATTTTTGCATGCAGGCATTATTATGGCAAACCTTGCCCCCATATACCGGGCGGGAATATCAATATCCCTGATGCCTTCGCTGATAATATTTCCAATAAGCTGGATTGCATTATCGCCTTTAGTATGACCGTGTATGTGATTATAATCTATGAGGTGGTCAATGGCAGATATACAGAGTGAGAGGTGGGTCTTATCATGGTCAGCCCTCTTTATTTCGTGCAACAGTGATTCGTGAAAATATTTGTGACTGTATAATCTTGTAAGTCCATCATAATTGGAAATCTGATGTAACTGGTCCTCCAGCCTCCCATATTCCACTATCAAGGTAATAAGATTGACAAGCTCTGCAAAGATGTGTATATCCTCATCAGAGAATGCCCCTTTTTCCTCGCTATCCATATATATAAAGCCAACCCATTTATTTCCATGCCTCATAGGGACGGCAAGTAGTGTCCTGAACTCATGTTCAAATTTGTAAAGCCCCCGTATTTTTGAATCGGTTTTTTCATCTATGAGAAGGTATCTTTGACAACTCAGGATATTGTTAAACAATTCCCTCTTTTCTTGCATCTGAAAATTTTTTATAAAATCACCACTCAATCCCCGTGAAGTTACAACCCTCATATGAAATGATTCGGGCTCTTTGGTCAGGATAACTGTTGACTGGCATTTGAAAAACTCTTTTATTATATCTGCCGTGAAACTAATTACCTCCTCAGCCTTATACCCTTCGTTAATCCTGTCAAGCACCATTTGAATTGATTGTAATTTTTTATTCCTCTTTTCCAATTTAGCCTCCTTAAATAATGATTACAGAGATTTTTAAAGGCGATTACAAAGATTAGGTTATACCACTATCTGTGTAATCTATTTTGTAATCTGCGTAATCGGTTTTAAAAATAATAGCAATATGAAATTCTAAAGTCAAATTGATTAAATTGACAGTTAGATTAAAGAGATATATATTATGCTCAATGAAAGAGATTGAGTCATTAAATTTTCTGAGAGAAAAGGAAGATGAGATGGATAAACTCCTTCGGCTGGCAAAGGCAGAGGCACAGCAGATAAGAGAGAAGGCAGTAAAGACTGTAGAGGAACTGAAGGCATCTTTCAACAGCGAGATGGAAAAACTAAAGGAAAGTTATCTTGAGGAAAATAAGATTAAAGCTGAGAGAGATAAAGAAGAGATGAAGATAAAGGCAGAAAAAGATGCAGATGATATACGGAACAGAGGACGGCAGAATATTGAAAAAGGGATAGAACTTATTATAAAGGCAATATTACCCTGATACTTACTAATAACTAACTGACAACTGACGATAAAGGTTGCAGGTTGTAAGTTGTAAGTTAATTTTTATGATTCAAAAAATGTGCAAGATACAGATAATCGGGAGCAGAAGAATAATGGAGGAGGTTATAGAACTTCTCCATTCCCTCTCTGTGTTGCATATAGATAGAACCTCTGAAGATGTAAGGAGGGATATGTATTACCGTCTTGTTTCGCTCCAGAAAGATGAGGTGGCTTTAAGGGAAAGGGCTGAAAAGATATTGCAAAAAATTAAGGACTTGATTCTTTTACTTTATCGTCCTTCAGCTCCACTCATTCCCCCTTTGGAAAAAGGGAAAGGTATCCATTCTATGGGAGGGGCGGAAGGATTTGTCATAAGTGATATTTGCTTAGAGAAATTCATGTCAGATTTTGATGTATTGGAGGATAAGTTGAGAAGCCTTCATAAGAAAAGGTCAGAACTAAAGGATGAACTCTCCCTAATAGAGAGATATGAGATGATATTAAAAGGTCTTACTCCCCTTATATATGAAATCAGCGGGCTAAAGCATATAGAATCTACAGGAATTATTATAGAAAAGAATAGGGCAGAGGTTATACCTTTGCTGGAAGAGGAGATACATAGAATAACCTCAGGGGGGTATCAGATTTTTAAAAGGGAACTGGATGATAAAAATATAGGTATCGTTTTAACTTATCAGAAAGATTATGACAAAGAGATCATGAGACTTATTTCAGAAGAGGGTATCAGCGAAATGATTCTCCCTATGGAATATACCAATATCCCATTTTTTGATGCCTTGAGACTGATGCTCATAAAAAAAGAGGGTATCCCTCATGAATTGTCTGCAATAGAGAAAGAACTTGAACTATTATCACAGCGGTGGTATTGGGAAGTATATGGTCTCATAGGTATCCTTGAAGACCTTGTAAATGAATTTAAGGCATTAAGCTATTGCCTTATTACCAATTATACCTTCTTTATTTCAGGGTGGGTTCCTGAAGATTATCTGCCTCAATTAAAGGATGAAATTAAAAATGGGTTTGGTGAAAGTGTTGTAATAAGAGAGCTTGAAATAAGGGAGGATGAAATAGAAAAGGTTCCTGTATTTATCAGAAATCCCAAAATAATAAAGCCATTTGAGATATTCATGAATATTCTTCCACCTCCACGATATGACTCTATTGACCCTACTCCATTTTTAGCAATCTTCTTTCCTGCATTTTTTGGTTTAATCATCGGGGATTCAGGTTATGGATTGCTCCTTCTCATCGGCAGTGTATATTTATTGAAGGTATTCAGGGAGAAACCAATCATTAAGGATTTGATGAAAGTTTTTTTTATTTGCTCTATTTACTCTGTTGTTTTCGGATTTTTATTCGGCGATTTTTTTGGTATAAATCTGGAAAGATTCGGCATACATCCCATTCTTTTGGACCGTGGCAAGGCGATTAAAAATTTTTTGATTCTTTCTATTGCAATAGGAGTTGGCCATGTCTTTTTCGGATTTATGCTATCCCTCATAAATTCTATTCAGTGGAGGAGAGATAGGGAGGCAATTGGAAAGGCATCTTCAATTGTTATGTTGTTTGCAATATTGCTTCTAGTTATTACCCTTTTCGGGTATATTTCTAAAGAATTTTTAAATGTGAGTGTTATTATTATAGCAATTGCATTACCTGTCCTTTTGATATCCGAGGGATTGATAGGTGTTATAGAGTTTATTAAGTCCATCGGGAATATCCTTTCCTATGCCCGCATAATGGCACTCGGATTAGCTTCAGTAATGATGGCACTTATTGCTAACAGACTTGGGGAAATGAGCGGCAATATTGTCCTTGGAATAATAATAGCCTTTATCATTCACACATTACACATCATTATAGGCGTCTTTTCTGCTACAATTCAGTCACTCCGTTTGCATTATGTTGAGTTCTTCAGCAAATTTTATAGATATGGAGACAGGAGATATATTCCTTTCAGAAAGATAAGAGGGGGGGTGAGATTGTGGAGAAGGCTATAATTGCTTTAGCTGCAGCAATAGCAGTTGCTATTACGGGTCTGGCTACAGGATGGGCACAATCAAAGATAGGTTCTGCCGGTGCCGGTACTCTGTCTGAAAAGCCCGAGATGAGCGGAAACATTATAATACTTATGGCGATTCCGGAGACTATAGTTATACTTGGTTTTGTAGTCGCTATTATGATAATCACGACACTGTGAGCTACGAAGAATTCATTAAAGCTATAGAGAGAGATGCAGCAAAGGAAAGAGAGAAGGTCCTGAATGATGCCAGGATTGAGGCAGATAAGATTATTAATGATACAGAGGCAGAGTTGAAGAGATTGAAGGATGAGAGGATAAACGAATTGAAGGTATCTTCCGAGAAGGACAGGATTCTGACTATTACTCGTGCAGAAAGAGAAGCGAGGATGTTCTTACTTTCAGCCAGAGAGGAAATCCTCTCGGAACTTTTTATTAAAGCAGAGAGAAAGATATTTGAACTTAAAAAAGGGGGAAAATATTCGGATATACTAAAAAGACTTTTTAGGGAGGCTGTTGATAAGGGGAGAGAGGAGATAGATGCTGGTGAGCTTGTGGTTTATACATCTGAGGATGACTTGCATCTTTTGAAGGATACAGCAGTATCTCGGGGGATTGAGATTAAAGCAGGTAAGAAGGTAGCGGAAGGTGTAATTGTAGCCTCAAGAGATGATAGGTTTAAGCTAATAAATACTTTAAAGAGTCGGATGGAGCGGGCAAAGACGGATTTGCTCCCTTTACTTAATCATATGCTTTTTGAAGACAAGGTTTAATTAATTCACACTGAAAAAAATGTCATTTTTCAGTATCAACTATAATTCAGGTTATGGATTTTGGATATTTGAATGCAAGGGTCAGGGCATGGAAGGGGAGTCTCTTTAGGGAGACAGATTATAATGAATTTATGTCTCTGGATTCTCTGGATGGATTTATCGGAAAACTTAAAATAAGTCCATACGGATTTGATTTGGAAGAGGCAAAGGCAAGTCTGAAGGGGAGAGGGGAGATAACAATTATGGATAAGGGGCTTAAGAATAACCTTTCCAGAATCTTGAAGGAGATTTGGAGTGACAGCCCTTCAGACAGCAGGACATTGGTCAGGTGTATCATTTCCTTTTGGGATATTTACAATCTAAAAACAATTTTGAGGGGCATAAAGGGAGGAATCAGCCCTGATGAAATTTACTCAATACTTTTTCCTGCGGGTGATTTTGATGACCCGGCACTAAAAGAGTTAAGTCAGTTAAGGGATGTTCGTCTTATAATAGAGATTCTTGATACCTGGGGGATCCCTTATGCAGTGCCACTGAAGGAGTGTCTGCCTGATTATCAGAAGAATAAAGAAATTATAGTGATGGAGCTGACACTGGACCGCTTTGTATATAGCTTTTATCTTAATTTGCTTGATAAAGACGATATCAATACATCTATGGTTAAAGAACTTATAAAAGACAGGATTGATGCCTCAAATATTATTACCCTCTTTAAATTTATTAAGGGTAAAAGTTCATATCCATTGATAAACTACTATCTGAAAGATGGAAAAAGACTGACAGAGAGTGATTTTGTGAAACTCGGTGGATATAAAAATGAAGAGGAATTATTAAGGGGGCTGATAGAAAAGATAGGAGATATAAATTGGAAGAGAATGCTGGAAATGGTTGACCTGCGTGCCCCCTATATGCTTGAGGAAGAAATGGAGGCTATGATAGGGAGGGGTTTTTGCAGAAAGGCGGTAATTCAACCGCTGAGTATTGCAGTAATTATATGCTTTTATTATAGAAAGATTAGAGAGATAAAAAATTTAAGACTGCTTGGCAGAAGCAAAGAGTATTCTATCCCTCCGAGAGATGTAAAGAGATATCTCTTATAGCACCTCATTAATTTAATAATATGTCAAAAATTATAGTTATTACATATCCGGATATGGCAGTGGGTTACAGGTTTGCAGGTGTTGAGGTAATAGAAGTAGCAAGAGAAGATAATTTTGCAGAGGTGATGAATAAGGTCATGGAAAGGGAAGATTTAGGTGTTATAGCCATAGAGGATACAATTCTTAATAGCTTATCAGAACCTTTTATAAAAAGGATTGGAAAGATGGCAATGCCTGTTATTGTCCCCATCAGCACCCCTGTTAAATGGAAATCTGAAAAGGTAGTTGAAAGTTATATTGCCCGCCTTATAAGAAGGGCGATAGGGTATCAGATAAAGATAAAGAGGTAAAATTATTTTCTCTATTTATGGGGAGGTAAAGGTATTTATTAATCTATTGCTTGATATATGGATATGGAAAAAATAGAGGGAAAAATCTGCGAAATATCTGGTCCGATGGTAGTGGCAAAGGGAATGAAGGGTGCAAAGATGTATGCCACTGCCCTGGTAGGTGAAGATGGTTTGATAGGGGAGATAATCAGGGTGGAGGGTGAGAGGGTGGCAATACAGGTTTATGAAGATACCACCGGTCTGCACCTCGGCGAAAAGATAGTAACTCATGGGAAACCGCTTACAGTAGAACTTGGTCCCGGTTTACTTGGAGGCATATTTGATGGGATACAAAGACCTCTTGCCGCCATGATGGAAAAGGGCGGGGATTTTATAAAGAGAGGCACTCACCTGAAGCCCCTTGACAGGGGGCAGAAGTGGAAATTTATCCCTGAAGTAAAGTCAGGGGAGAAGGTTGAAGGTGGAGATACGATTGGCACTGTTAAAGAGACATCGGAGATAATACACAAAATTTTAGTTCCTCAGGGTTCAGGCGGGGTGGTGGAAGACATAAGAGAGGGTGAATTTAAAGTTGAAGATGAAGTGGCTGTTATCAATGGAAAAAAGATAAATATGATTACTGAATGGAGTGTAAGAAAACCCCGTCCCTGTAAAAAGAAACTTCCACCTGATACCCCATTTGTAACAGGTCAACGGATATTTGATTTTTTGTTTCCTGTTGCGGAAGGGGGGACGGCAATTGTCCCCGGTGGATTCGGGACAGGAAAAACAGTTATAGAGCATACACTGGCAAAGTTCGCAAGGGCTGATATTATTGTATATGTTGGCTGTGGTGAGAGGGGTAACGAGATGACAGAAGTCCTTACAGATTTTCAAAATCTCTTAAATCCATTTACAGGTAACAAGCTTATGGGCAGGACAATCCTCATAATAAATACCTCAAACATGCCTGTTGCTGCAAGGGAGGCATCTATGTTCACAGGGATAACCATAGCTGAGTATTACCGCGATATGGGATACAGTGTTGCCCTTATGGCAGACTCTACCTCCCGATGGGGTGAGGCGTTGAGAGAGATATCATCAAGAATGGAGGAGATGCCGGGTGAAGAAGGGTATCCTCCCTATCTTGCAACCCGGCTTGGAAATTTTTATGAAAGGGCAGGGAGGGTTGTTTGTCTCGGCAGGGGGGAGAGGATTGGCTCTGTTACTGTTGTCAGTGCAGTTTCACCGCCGGGTGGTGATTTTTCAGAGCCTGTAACTCAGGCATCTCTCAGGGTGGCTGGAGCCCTCTGGTCTCTTGATACCGACCTTGCTTACAGGCGTCACTTTCCTGCCGTAAACTGGAGCAGGAGTTTTAGTTTATATACAAAGGTGCTTAGAGATTGGTTTTCCAAAAACATATCTCACGATATAAATTATATGAGGGAGAAACTCTTTATTTTGCTTCAGAGATTTGAGGAACTGAAAGATGTAGTGCAATTGGTAGGACTTGATGCACTTCAGGATAGAGACAGGATTACATTTGATGTGGCAGATATAATGATAGAGGGGTTTTTAAGGCAGAGTGTATTTCATGTGGCAGATGCCTTTTGTTCTCTTGAAAAGCAGTACTGGATGTTGTGCTGTATCTTTAAATATTACGATGAGGCACTGAAGTCAATTGAAAAGGGGATATATCTTGAAAGGATACTGGATAATCCCTGCAGAACAAAGCTATTAAAGATGGTAAATTTCAGGAATGAGGAAATAGAGAAAGAGGGAAAAATTTTAATGGAAGAGATTGAGAAGGTATGGACCTCATAGAGAGAGAACTTCAATCAATAAGCTGTATATCCGGACCTCTCATATTTCTTGAAGGGGCAAAAAAAATCTCTATGGGTGAGATGGTCAGGATAATTCTTCCTTCAGGAGAAGAAAAGAGGGGACAGGTTTTAAAAATTGCTGAAGCCCATACAGTAATCCAGGTTCTGGAGGGAACATTGGATATAGATGCTTTCAGGACGAAAGTCAGGTTGAGCGGCGAAACGATGAGATTCGGTTTGTCAATGGACATACTTGGAAGGGTGTTTAATGGTATGGGTAAGCCGAAAGATGGGCTTCCTGATGTTATTCCTGAAAAGAGACTGGAGATAACGGGTACACCTATAAATCCTGTAGCGAGGGATAAGCCGTCCGATTTTATTCAGACAGGAATATCTTCTGTTGATGGCTTAAATACACTGGTGCGGGGGCAGAAACTTCCTATATTTTCAGGTGCAGGGCTTCCTGCAAATGAAATAGTTGCGCAGATTGTAAGACAGGCAAGCGTTAAAACCCCCACTTCCCCCCTTCTGAAAAGGGGAGCGGGGCACCCGAGTAAAGCTTGGGCCGGGGGATTTGCAGTGGTTTTTGGTGCAATGGGTATCACCAGTAGGGAGGCATTCTTCTTCATGGAAAGTTTTGAAAAGGCAGAGGTAATGGATAGAACAGTTCTCTTTGCGAATTTAGCTGATGACCCTACGATTGAGAGACTCTTTACCCCAAGGATTGCCCTTACCGTTGCAGAATATCTTGCCTTTGAGAATAATATGCATGTCCTTGTTGTGCTTACAGATATGGCTAATTACTGTGAGGCATTGAGGGAGATAGGAAGTGCCAGAGAGGAGGTCCCCGGGAGGAGGGGGTATCCGGGTTATATGTATACTGACCTCGCAACAATTTATGAAAGGGCAGGAAGGATAAAGGGTAAAATAGGTTCTATTACAATGCTTCCTATTCTTACAATGCCTGATGATGATATAACACATCCAATCCCTGACCTCACAGGATATATAACCGAGGGACAGATAGTGTTAAGCAGTCAGTTGTGGAAAAAGGGGATATATCCCCCTGTAGATGTCCTCCCCTCTCTCTCTCGCCTTATGAATCTTGGAATTGGTATTGGCAAAACGAGGGAAGACCACAGAGAACTTGCAGACCAACTCTATTCAATATATGCAAAAGGGAGAGATGTAAGAAAACTCTCTACCATAGTTGGAGATGAGGGTTTGAGTGAACTTGACAAGAAATATCTCAAATTTGCAGATGAGTTTGAACATAGGTTTATCGGCCAGGGGGAAATCAACCGCAATATAGAAGAAACCTTTAAACTTGGCTGGGACCTCCTCAGAATTATGCCGGAGTCAGGGCTTACGAGGGTAAGAGAGGAGTTTGTAAAGAGGTATGGCGGATAAAGGAGTTTAGTGGATTTTAGTGCATCAGTTTCTATTTTTTATACGGGGGTATCAATTTATCTTTTCCATAACCTATCAAATCTTTTCTCCCTGCCTTTGTTAATGCCTCCTTCACAAGGTAATAGTTATCAGGGGCTGAAAAACGCATTATAGCCTTCTGCTGCCTCTTCTCCTTAATTATCTTTGCACAATAGACCTCCCGAAACACCCCCCCCACCTTATTCCTCCCCCACCTGTGGGGGGAGGCAGGAGGGGGGGTAAAATCTATAGGGTCATATCCTGTATAATACATGGCGGCAGATAGTGTCATCGGCGTAGGAATAAAGTCCTGAACCTGTTGAGGTTTGAACCCCTCTTTTTTTAAAAAGAGGGCAAGGTCTATCATATCTGTCAAGTTGCTCCCCGGGTGGCTTGAAATAAAATATGGAACAATATACTGCTCTTTTCCGCATTTCTTTGAAAAGTCATCAAAATATCTTTTGAATTGAAGGAATGTATTAATATCTGGTTTTTTCATTAAATTCAATACTTTGATTGATGTATGTTCTGGAGCAACTTTAAGGTGTCCCCCTACATGATGAGACACTAATTCTTTAATATATTCAGGCGATTTTAATGCAAGGTCATACCTTACACCTGAGGCTATAAAGACCTTTTTTATGTCTTTCATGCCCCTGCTTTTCCTTAAGAGGTTTATCTGAGGTGTATGGTCGGTATCCATAAATTTGCATATCTGAGGGTATATGCAGGAGAGACGTCTGCATTTTGATTCAACATTTCTATCCTTGCATCTGAGCCGATACATGTTTGCTGTTGGACCACCGAGGTCTGATACAATCCCTGTAAAACCTTTTAATTTCTTAAGTCCTTCAACCTCTCTGAGTATTGATTCCTCGCTCCTTGACTGGATAATCCTCCCCTGATGTTCTGTCAGAGAACAGAATGTGCATCCGCCAAAACATCCCCTTTGAATGGTGATGGAAAATTTTACCATCTCCAGTGCCGGTATCTTTACTTTATAGGATGGATGCTGCTCCTTTAAAAAAGGAAGGGCGTAAATCCTGTCCATATCTTTCGTACTTAACGGAAGGGATGGTGGATTTACCTTAATATATCTGTCTCCGTATTTCTGATATAATGCCCTCGCATTGAATGGGTTACTCTCAATGTGAAATATGCGGGAGGCAAGTGCATAAGCCTTTTTATCTTTCAAAACATCTTCATAAGAAGGGAGAAGAATATAATCTTTTCCCTCTGTCCCTTCAATGGAAGATGTTACCACTGCAGTTCCTCTTATATCCTTTATTTTTGAAATATCCTCTCCTTTAGAAAGCCTCTTTGCTATTGTTTCAGCCTGTTTCTCCCCCATTCCAAAGACAAGCAGGTCTGCCCTTGAATCTATAAGTATTGACCTCCTCACCCTGTTTTCCCAGTAATCATAGTGGGCAAATCTTCTCAGAGACGCCTCTATTCCGCCGATGATTAGGGGTATCCCCGGATATGCCTCCCTGACCCTGTTTGCATACACAATTGTTGTCCTGTCCGGTCTGAGACCTGCCTTACCGCCAGGGGAGTATGAGTCATCGCTCCGTGGTTTTTTATGTGCGGTATAATGATTAAGCATGGAGTCCATTGCACCGGCTGATATTCCAAAAAAGAGCCGTGGTCTGCCGAGCTTTTTAAAATCATTTATACCTCTCCAGTCAGGCTGGGCAATTATACCAACCCTGTAACCGAGGGATTCTAAATACCTTCCAATGAGAGGAACTCCAAAAGATGGATGGTCTATATAGGCATCTCCGCTTATAAGGATTATATCAAGCTCATCCCACCCTCTCTTTTTTACCTCTTCTATATTTATGGGAAGAAAATTAGAGTTGTTCATTGATATTTGCTATAATTCCTCCTATGAAAAATTATATCACAAAAAGACTCCTGCTCTTTTTCCCTGTTGTTATAGGTGTGATGACCTTTGTGTTTTTTATGATACATCTTGTCCCCGGTGACCCTGTTGAACTTATGCTCGGTGAGAACGCAATGGATTCAGATAGGGAGAGATTACGAACTGACCTCGGCCTTAATAAGCCGATAATTAACCAGTATCTTACTTTTATGTTCAATGCCTTTAAAGGAGATTTGGGAAGGTCTATTCATTCAAAGATGCCTGTCTTTACAGTGATTGCGGAGAGATTCCCTTCAACGATAGAATTGGCACTGTGTGCTATATTTGTAGCAGTAATAATATCCATACCACTTGGTGTAATAGCCGCATATAAACAAAAGTCCATATTTGACAATGGCTCTATGGTTATCTCACTATTTGGCATTTCAATGCCGAGTTTCTGGCTGGGTCCAATTCTAATAATAATCTTTTCAATAAAATTTGGTTGGCTCCCCGTATCAGGAAGGGGTGGAATAAGTTACATAATACTTCCCTCCATAACACTGGGAACTGCCCTCTCTGCAATTCTGACGAGAATGACCCGTTCAAGTATGCTTGATTGCTTAAAGGAAGAATATGTTTCAACAGCAAGGGCAAAGGGTTTGAGCGAGAAGGTTGTAATAATAAAACATGCCCTTGCCAACGCAATGATACCGATTATTACTATAGTAGGGCTTCAGTCAGGTGCACTCCTTTCAGGTGCGATAATCACAGAGACTATATTTTCCTGGCCTGGAATAGGAAGGCTTACCATACAGGCAATAAATACCAGAGATTATCCACTCCTCCAGGGATGCGTCCTTATCATAGCCTTAAGTTATGTTACAGTAAATCTGCTTACAGATATACTTTATGCATATTTTGACCCGCGGATAAAGTATGAATAACATAAAGTTCAAAGTTCAAAGTTCAAAGTTCAAAGCTCAAATATTAAAAAACAAATTAACAATTGTTGGAGGGTTTTTAATTATATTTTTGATATTAACCGCCCTCTTTGCTCCATTCATTGCCCCCTATGACGCAAAGGAGCAGAATTTGTACGAGGGGTTGAACCCTCCTGATTATCAACACCCTTTTGGTAAAGACAGACTTGGCAGGGATATTTTGAGCCGTATAGTATATGGTTCACGCATATCACTACTCGTAGGAATAGTGGTGGTCAGTGTATCTGCCTCCATTGGTATAATTATCGGCTCTATTTCTGGTTATATCGGAGGAAGGATTGATGAGATTATAATGAGGCTCTGCGATATAGTGCTTGCCTTTCCGGGTATTCTCCTTGCGATAGCCATCATGTCTATCCTTGGACCGAGTTTAAGCAATGTAATTATTGCATTATGTGCTATGGGATGGGTTAGTTATGCCCGGCTGATTAGAGGACAGATACTTTCTTTAAGGGAGAGGGAGTTTGTGCTGGCTATTGAGGCTATTGGTGGCAGTTCAGCAAGGATAATAATTAAACATCTTCTGCCAAATGTAGCGTCGTCTGTAATTGTGGAGGCAACATTTGGAATGGCAGGTGCTATAGTAGCAGAGGCAGGATTGAGTTTTCTCGGACTCGGTGTCCAGCCGCCTCATCCAAGCTGGGGGTCAATGCTAAATGAAGGAAGACTGTTTCTTCTCATCGCACCACACCTGACCATTTTCCCGGGCTTTGCAATAATGGTTACAGTAATGGGGTTCAACTTCGTTGGTGATGGGATAAGGGATTTAACCGATGTGAAAAGACAATAGGCGGTAAGCAGTAGGCAGTAAAAAAATAAGAGATTCTGCTTACTCCTTATTCCTTGCTGCTTACTTGATTTGGAAACCATGTCTTTCTTGTTATATCCCCCCAGAAATTTTCCTCTATGTAATGGCAGGTCCTGCACTCCTTTGCCCTTTTATACATTTCTGAGGGATACTTTTTTGATACTTCAATAACATGGTCATCAGATAATAGATTTCTGTGGGAATGACAACCCTGACAGTATTCATAAATAACCCTATTCCCTTCCAGTATAGATAGCTTTCCATCAAAAGACTGCCTGATGACAGACTTATTGCAGGCAGGAGACAATAAGGCTAATATCACAAGTGAAATCAGTTTTAAATTAGATTGTTTCATCTTTGGGCTCCTGAATTACATAATAGGGCTTTTTTAAAATACAGTCAAGTTAGATTCAATTTGAAAAAATTTGTATAAGCAGATAAAAAGTGATATATTTGGCTGAAATCTTTAAATGGTGAATTATGACTAACAAATGGTTTTTAAGAAGGATACAGATATTTTCAGAACTTTCTGATAAGGAGTTGAAAAAGTTCCTCGGAATATTATCAGAAAAAACATATAAAGATGGTGAGGTAATATTCCACAAGGATGACCCCGGCAGCTCTCTATTCATTTTGAAATCTGGTTTGGTAAAAATATCTATCAATGACAAAAAGGGGAATGAGTATATATTAAAGATAATGTATCCATTCGATTTCTTCGGCGAGATGGCTCTTCTGGACGGTCAAAGCAGGTCAGCAACAGTAACCTCCCTTGAAAAAAGCGCTGCACTTATTATTAAAAGGGAACATTTTATCAGTCTGATAGAAAAACACCCTCAGATAGCCCTGAGTATAATGACAGTGCTAAGTAGGAGATTGAGGAAGACAGATGAAAAAATAGGAAATCTAAGATTTGCGGATGCCTATGGAAAGGTGGCAGAAATTATCCTTGATATAGCTGACGAAAGCGGCATCAGAAATAAAAGTGACATTGTGGTTAATCTGAAACTCAACCGACAGGGGTTGGCAGATTTCGCAGGGGTGTCAAGGGAGACGGTGACCAGGATACTTAACGAGTTTAAGAAAAGCGGATGTATAAAAATGGAGAAAGGGAAAATTACTATATTAAATGAGGCTATGCTGAGGAGGGAATTAATTTGATAGAATCCCTTTAATGCATCAAACTGCAACAGCAGAATTTCTCAAATATACAGCAGAATGTTTGCCAGAAGATTTTAAGGACTTAAATCTCTTCAATCTAAATTTATCCTCTCTCTCCCTCTCCTCCAGAACCCTCTTTATATATTTTATCTTTTTCATAAGGGAAGGAATTAGTATTTCTTCTAATGCGTTTATCTTCCTCGTAGTAGTCTTAATCTCATTCCCAAGTCGTTTCAGTTTAACCTCTCTGGATGCTACCGAAACGATACTGTTGAGTATATCTTCAAATCTATCTGCTACTTCAATTGCCCTGTGTGATTCAAATATTGGAGAAATTCCCCTCGCATCTACCGACCTCTTCAGGCTTATCTCCTCTATTTCGGGGACAATTACCCCCATTATGTTTTTAATTTTGACATCAATATTAATATCCCTCCTATGCATAGGGGCAGCAGATTTTAAAATATCTTCTCCAAGAAATCCCTTTGCAAATATGAGGGAAGCGAAGGCAGCCTCAATTCTATTTTCAAGTGTATCCCGTGATTTTGCCGCATCCCCCATCAGGATAAGAAACTCCCTCACCAGTGCCTCCCTTTTACTCCTGAGAAGCCTGATACCATCCTTTGCAAGTTCATTTCGTGTTCTTAAAACAAGCAGGTTAATTCGTGTCGGAGATACTTGTTCCATAATAATGGCATCCTTTCCTGTCTTTGAAAAACTTTCTCCTTGAATACTAATATCATAATATGGGATACTATGTCACTATGAAAAAGATACCCATATCCACAGATAAGGCACCTGCTGCAATAGGACCATACGAGCAGGCTATCAGAGCGGGAAATTTTATATTCACATCAGGACAGATACCAATAGACCCATCCACAAATAAGCTCATTGAAGGTGATATCAGCCAGCAGACAAAGAGGGTTATGGAGAATCTTAAGGCAGTATTAGAGGCATCAGGCTCTTCTTTTAAGAATGTAATCAAAGCTACTGTATTTATGGCAGATTTAAAGAACTTTGAACAGGTAAATAAGATATATAGCGAATATTTCCCGGATAGCAAGCCTGCCCGTTCAACCATTCAGGTATCAGCATTGCCAAAAGGTGCAGCCATAGAGATAGAAATGATAGCAATATCTGAAGATTAATGTAGTTCCCCCCTCCATCCTTCACTTTCCTGTTTAATATTGAAAGGGTTTTTTGCAAATTGTTCCTTACATCTTTTACAAAGAATGAATGCCAGTTCCTGATGCATATCTCTATCAAGCATATCTGAATCAAATTTTCCTATTTGTGAAATCATAGAATTAAGTTCCTCATCAGCTATATCTTCAGGGAGGATATTGTTATCATCCGCAATTATATTTATAGCAACAATATATTTGAGTCCGCCTTCAGGAATCTTTATACCACACCTATCACAGGTATCATATATCATTAGTCAAATTATACATTACAAAACCATAGATTATAGAAAAATATTAAATAAAATTCTATCCGCAATTTATGTTGACAAACATTGATTAATATTGTAATTTCCGGAAATGGATACAAGACTGAATACTGCAAAGAAAAAGCAGAGTTATTATAGACCAATACTAATAAAAAATTATAACCTTAAAAGAGATACTTTTTATTCTCTTTCTGAAATAATTGCGTTATTCAAATCTAAAAAAATTGATAAGGAGTGGTCTTTCATTGAATATAAACCCAGTGATACTTCAAAACTGACCCATTGCTATCATCGCTATCCAGCCAAATTTATCCCTCAGTTAGTTGAAAGATTAATGGATGAATATCTTGAAGGAATAGACGAGCCTCATGTAAATGACCTTTTTATGGGGAGTGGGACAACAATTGCCTGTGCAATTACAAGAGGATATAGGGCAAGCGGGACGGATATAAATTATATTTCTGAGTTAATTACGAGGGTAAAAAGCACACTAATAAATCCTGCATACTTGAATAAAAAAGTAGAAAAATTACTGTTAGATTTATTCTTTCTGGAATCTTTAGACTTATATTCAGACCCTTCCATAAAGCCATACATACCAGAAACTAATATTGACAGAATAGATTATTGGTTTAAGCCAGAGGTAAAAGAAGAATTGGGCATTATATTTGCCAGAATTAAAAAAGAGTCAAACATTAATATACAAAATTTTTTAATGGTTTGTTTTAGTCATATTCTAAAAACAGTTTCAATATGGTTAATGGGAAGCACTAAACCCACAAGGGATTTTAATAAAAAGACACAAAAGCCTTTCATTTGCTTTAAAAGGCATCTTAGAAAGATGGAAAAGAGAAATAAGGAATTTTGGAATATTGCTCCTGAACACATAAGACACAACTTAGATACATATTTAAACATCAAAAGGGGAGATGCGAGAAAACAACCTGTAGATGATGAAACTGTAGATATTCAAATAACATCAAGTCCCTATGTAACAAGTTATGAATATGCTGACCTTCATCAACTCAGCACCCTCTGGCTTGAGTATTCTTCTAACTTATCAGAATATCGCAAGGAATTTATTGGCACAGCATATAAGCAATATAAAGAGAGACAACTCAAAAGCAAAATAGCACAGTCAATCGTAAATCAGATGTCTTTAAAAGACAAAAATATGGCTAAAGAGATTGAGGCATTCTTTATTGATATGCAGGAGTGTTTTGATGAGACTTACAGAATATTAAAACAAGGTGGTAGGTGTTGTTATGTTATTGGCAATACAACATTAAGAAAGGTTAACATTTTAAATGCTGAGGTCTTTGCAGAGAGTATGCAGCATTCAGGCTTAATTATAGATAGAATTATTAAAAGAGAAATCCCCTCAAAAATTCTCCCTCAAAAAAGAGATGCTGAGACTGGAAGGTTTGCAAAGAATGGGGAAGAAGATTTCCATGCCTATCCAACGGAGTACATTGTGATTGGGATGAAGGTATAATTCTATGAGTAAAAAATCAAAAAAGAAAAAGAGAAAAAAAATGACCTTCAATGACTTACTGAAACTCTATAATGAGAAAAGAGAAATATATGGTATAGAAACTTATAGATATATTTCTCAACTGCTTCAAGAAGCAAAGTTTATTCATAAGGAGTATTTTCTAAGAAGTGATACTGCTGCAAAAACAAGGGCTAAAGGTAAAGTCCCTGACCATGAACAGTCATGGCGTGCTTTTAAGGGTAAAAACCTTGAAAAACTTGTTATTCATATAATTAAAGATGAGGTTGAGAGCCTTGGTTTAAAGATTGTCGAAGGAAATACATTAGAAAGAATCAACAGCAGTAAGCTTTCCAAAGAACTTAGCAGTGTAAAAAGAAACCTCCTTGTTGATTATGGAGAATTCGGCTCTCATCTCCCTGATGTAGATATAATAATTTATGACCCAAAGGACTATAAAGTCGTTGCTGTTATATCAAGTAAGGTTACTTTAAGAGAAAGAATTGCACAGACTGGATATTGGAAAATAAAACTTTCACAGGATGAAGTTACTAAACATATTAGAGTTTACTTTGTAACGCCTGACGAAGATGGCACTTTGACCATCAAAAAACCTGCCAAGAAAGGCAGAGCAATAGTTGAAGTTGATACAGACGGAAGTTATGTGATGAGCGAGACAGAGATAGACGAAAGCAGCAAAGTAAAAATGTTTGATAAATTTATTGGTGATTTAAAATTACTTTTAAACAATGAAGACATTAACAAAGAATAAAAAAGCCGAACCTTTTATTGAATCAACAACCCTCTGGGATTTCCCAACTCAAAATTATGGTAATGCTCCTCATGGCGATAATAAATTCAATGGCGTAACGCCAGCTTTTGTAATATGGAATTTATTGCAACGGTATACAAGGGAAGACGATTTGGTTGTTGACCCAATGTGTGGGAGTGGAACAACCATAGATGTAGCAAAAGAATTAGGAAGAAAAGTTATTGGATATGATATTTCACCTTACAGAGAAGACATTATCCAGAATGATGCAAGAAAAATTCAATTAGATGATAACTCTGTGGACTTTGTCTTTATAGATTCTCCATACTCAGACAATGTTAAGTATTCTGACCATCCAGATTGCATCGGAAAAATATCTTGCGAAAAGGAGAAATTTTTTGAGGAGTTAGAAAAAGTGGTAAAAGAGATATACCGTATTTTAAAACCTGATAAGGTTATGGCATGGCTTATTGGAGACCATTGGAGAAAAAATACAGGATATATTCCTGTTGGCTTTAAAGTTTATAATATGCTTGCCAATCTTTTTAATCCTATAGATGTAATTTGTGTTGTTAGACGAAACCAGACCTCTAATACTGGCTTGTGGCATAAAC
>Ga0155468_1013_pt2 | contig 44718 bp, 42 predicted proteins | sample RifCSPhighO2_12_FD_107126 | JGI IMG/M metagenome (GOLD analysis project Ga0155468, IMG submission 107126) | Nitrospinae bacterium RIFCSPHIGHO2_12_FULL_39_42 | reverse complement strand
TAACCTCATACTCTATACTCCGCATTGAATAAGCCCCCTGTTATATAAGGATGTAGGGCAAATTTTCATTCTTCAAATAGTTTTGCAGGATTAATTTTAAATTGTAACATATTTGCGGTTTCTCGCCCACCGTCTCCACCTTTCCTCTGCATTGTTATTCGTCCAATTTTAAAATTACCTCGTGCTGAAATTTCAATTTCTCCGTTACCAAAGAAATTTAAACAGTAATTCATTGGTTTTAAAATCCAGCGAGCATTTTTATTAATTTTCTGAGCAACAAGCATCCATTCAGCAGCAAATTTTCCTCTACCTTTTAAAATATCAGTAACTATCAATGCTTGGTTATTTTTTAACCAGTTAAGAGCTATATTTTGTTCGGTTTCAGAAAATTCATTAGCAAGTGTTCTCCTTTTATCCTTTATCTTTCTTTTGGTTGGTTTTAACTCACCCGTATATCGCTTCAAAATATTTGTAACAATTATATTTCAACATATTTTTGAGATTGATAAATTTTTACCCAGTTACTCTTATTTTCCCATATTTCAATTACAGCGTCATCCCAATCTTTTGTTTTATTTTGCAAAATATCACTTGTTAATTTCCTCATTGGAATAGCGAATGGAACATTTATTTTTAAAATTAATTGTAACCCTGTATCTTTTGCTAAATTTTTTGTAGAAAGCATCCATTCTTTCATTTGATTTAAATATCTAATGTTGTTTTTAAGTTTCATTTGCTGCCGTATAAATGCTAATCCTTTCGTAGCGATAATTATATTTTCAGGTATTAATACAAAATATATCCAATAGTCTTGTTCAAAAAAAAGTTTATCAATTGCACGCATTCCATTAATTGCAATCCATTTGTCGCTTTTCTGAAAAGTTTTTATTTCAATTTTTCTTATTTGACCATATTTATAAACAGAAAGACCATTGAAACCTGATAATCTTTTCACTAATTCAATTTTTGCCCCTTTAAATGTTTCTAAAGAACAAACTAAACCTGTTCCAACCTTTTCAATCGCATTACTATGTTCCATAATTATTTTAGTAACATTAATATTTCACCCGTTTCAAAATCTAATACTGCAAAATCCTCTCCACAGCAGTTGCAGTGATAATAAATAGTCATTTTATAATTATAATGATCATCATTATTTACAATTATCTCTTCCCAATATTCCTCATCACATTTGCATTTTTTAAACGGGAAATTTTTTTCAATATTCATCAGCAACTTCTTAATTTTTGCTCCATGTTTTGATTTGGTCGTATGCTAACTTTTCTGGAAAAATGGCAGGATGATTATAGGCTATTTTATCTTTTGTTGAAATGCCACCACCAACCGAATAAAAGAAAACATTACCAATTTTCTTTTCAGTTGTTCTTTCTACTTTTTTATAATTTAATTCCCCTTTTGTGCCTCTGTTCTTCATATTAGCCAGTCCGTTGTATTTACATTCTTCCATAATCGGATTAAATGTTTTTGGTTGTCCTTTGCTAAAACAAAACATATATTCAAAATGTTGGTGGTATCGTGGTCCTGAAGTCGGCATTGGATTATTCTTGTAATAAATCATTGTGTCATTAATATTAAAGCCAATTTCCTTGAAAAATATAGCTTGTCTGAATGAAGTGCCGGTTTCACTTCCGTTTTCACTTGCATCTCCTACTACCCATATTACAACACCACCTATTTTTAAAACTCTAAATAATTCTTTTACAATATCTTCAAATTGGAAAAAGTATCCTTTGTAATCCCTTAAATTATCGTACGGGGGTGAAGTCAATACCATATCAATAAAATTATCTGGCATTTGCTTCATCGTATCAAGGCAATTCTCTTTGTATATTTTATTAATTTCCATTTATGGGACTTGAGCCTAAAAATGCTTTATTTTTATTTCTACGACTCTGTCTTTATTGTTCTCCAACCCCTGCTGTTTCTTTTCGGGCAATAAGTTCTCTAATCTTGGGCAACAATTCATTCGGAACCTCAACAAAGGTTTGCCCTTCTTGCTCAAATGCAGCTTCATCTTCAGCTACGGCTTCTTCTTTGGTTTGCTGTTCATAGTGAGCAAGAACCCTGCGAACACGTTCTTCATCCCACCCCGGTGGATAGTTATTACTCATACGTTTCACCTCCTTCTACTTTTATATGCTTTTAAAGGTTTGCCTTTAAGCTCATAAGCAGTTATCACTCCAATCCCCTCTCTGCCAATTCAATTGCCTTGATTAGTGCCTTGCCTTTATTCATTGTCTCATCAAATTCTTTTTCCGGCTCTGAATCAGCGACAATGCCTGCACCGATACCCAGATATGCTGTATTACCTTTGATTAACAGTGTCCTTATTGCAATTGCCATATCCATATTTCCGGAGAAACTGAAATATCCTAATGCACCTGCATAAATTCCCCGGCGGGTTGGCTCAATCTCCTCAATTATCTCCATAGCCCTTACCTTGGGAGCACCTGAGACTGTCCCGGCTGGAAATGTCGCCCTAAGGACATCATAACAATCCATTCCATTTTCAAGTCTCCCTCTCACATTTGATACAATATGCATGACATGGGAATATTTTTCTATCAGCATTAATTCATTTACCTCAACACTGCCTTTTTGAGATACCCTTCCTGTATCATTTCTGGCTAAATCAACAAGCATTATGTGTTCAGCCTTTTCCTTTTCATCATTCAATAAATCCCGCATAAGTATCTTATCCTCCTCTTCGGTAGCCCCTCTTGGTCTTGTTCCTGCTATTGGTCTTATCTCTACCAGTTCATCCTCAAGTCTCACAAGCACCTCAGGAGATGAGCCGACTATTTTTATATCTCCAAATTTAACAAAATACATATATGGTGAGGGATTTATTGTCCTCAATGCCCTGTATATATTAAATGGCTCGGCTTTAAAATCTGTTTCAAGCCTCTGCGATAATGCTACCTGGAATATATCACCATCACTTATGTATCTCTTGCACTTTAATACCCCTTCTTTAAAAACCTCCTTTGAGACATTGGTTCGAAGTTTGGGGCTTGGGGTTTGAATTTTCTGATTTCTGATGGATTCGTTTCGCTCACCACAGGCTTTTGACTTAAGTTTATTTACAACCGAATCTATCCTCTCCACTGCCTTTCTGTAAGCGCTTTCCGTATCTCCATCTTTAACATGGGCGTTTGATACCACTTTAATCTTCTGTCCTACATTATCAAATATCAGAATTGTATCCGTTATAACAAAAACAGAATCTGGAATATGGAGGTCATCAATTGCTTCATGGGGAAGGCTTTCAAAGAACCTTACCATATCGTATCCAATATAACCAACAGCCCCACCGAAAAATCTTGGAAGTTCAGGTATCTTTACAGGTTTATACTCTGACATTAATCTTTTAAGGAAATTTAAAGGGTCTCCATCAACTTTTTCCTCTTTCGTAACACTGTCTTTTGTTATAAATATCCTGTTGCCCCTGCTCTTAAAAACTATAGAAGGATTACTGCCGAGAAAACTATATCTTGCCCATTTTTCCCCGCCTTCTACACTCTCAAGGAGATAAGAATATTCCCCCGTATCAATCTTTAGGAAGGCAGATACAGGGGTCTCAAAATCCGCCATTATTTCGCGATATACAGGAATGAGATTCCCTTCCTTTATCTTTTCCTTAAAAATTTCGTAGGATGGATTATACATGGAGGTTAGGTTAACACAGAATATAAAAACTGTAAATCCCCACACCTTGACCGGGGCATTATACCCCGCACATAAATTATGTGTGGGGTTTTTACTTGCGTTTTTCTCTTTCAGCCATAAGCAGTGCCGCCTTTGCAACCATGGTATTATCTCTTTGACATCCCTTCTGGCAAAGCACAGCTTTATTTTCTCTGGTCATTTTATATAATTCGTCCTTTGTTATTATAAATAGTTCTCCACATCCCCTGCATGTTACAAGGGCAGATATATTCTTTCTCCTTTCTATTCTTCGTCTCTCGCTGAATGTTCTCTTGTTCTTTAAAGCCCCGCTCTTATATTTTTGGTCTACCGTTAACCTCCGTTCATTGCCTTTTCTTCTATTAGCACCACTTCTCTTTTCAATTACTGTAGTCATATTTCATCCTCCCTGATGGAAGGGGTTTGCAGGATTCATCAAGCCATGCCATATAATCTGGCAGACCATACACAATGGGAATTGCAACAATCTCAGGGATTTTGTAGCTATGATTCTTCTTCACATAATTCATTAAAGAATCAAAGAGACCTGCCCTGCTCTTTACAAGCAGAAGCACTTCGTTTTCCTGACACAGCTTCCCTTTCCAGAAAAATATAGACCTTATAGGCTGTATAATGTTTGCACATCCGGCAAGCCCTTTTTTTACAAGTCCCTTCCCGATTCTTTCTGCCTCTTTAAAAGAGCTTGCTGTAATAAATATTACAACAAAATCTCCCCCCTTTTTTTTCTTAATGGCGGCCATGTTTACCTCCTTGAAAGTCCTGTCAGGTAATAGCCAATGTAAAATTCAACTATGCCGATAAGGCTTAAATTAAGAAGAGACCCCATCTCTGTTTTTCCAAAAAACAACATAAAGACATAAAGCATCATGGCAAATCCCATTGCCTGCAGAACAAGACCTGAATAATATAAAATAACCCGCTTCACCGGTTTACGGCTCTTCCTATAAAATCATACTCCATTGTACGTGTGATTTTTACCGGCAGGATATCTCCAACTCTTGCATCGCCTTCTTCAATATAAACTATTCCATCAATATCAGGTGCCTGAGTCTGCATCCTTCCCTTTATCAGAAATTCATTATCAAAAACACTATCTTCAACGAGGACATCCCTCATCATCCCAACAAACCTTTTGTTATTCTCAGAGGAAATTTTTTGCTGAAGCTTCATTATTATATCCCTCCTCTCAATCTTTACTTCATCAGGTATCTGGTCAGACATTTCTGCTGCAGTTGTCCCTTCCTCCGGTGAATATGTGAATATACCAAGATGTTCAAATCTCATTTCTTTTATAAAGTTTACAAGATGCCCGAAATGAGTATCTGCCTCGCCCGGGAAACCTACAATGAATACAGTCCTTATTGCAACATCAGGTATTGCCTTTCTTATTTTATTTACTAAATCTCTTATTTTATCCCCCCTTTCCTGCCGCATCATTTTGCTTAATATTTTATCATCACTGTGCTGTAATGGAAGGTCAATGTATTTACATATCTTTTCCTCATCCCTTATCACATTGATTAACTCGTCTTTTAAGAAGGCAGGGTAACAGTATAAAAGCCTTATCCATTTTATGCCATCAATCCTGACTAATCTTTTAAGCAATCCTGCCAGTCCGTTCTTTATTCCCAAATCTACCCCATACATAGTAGTATCCTGTGATATTAAATTTACCTCCTTCACCCCATGCCCTGAGAGTATCTCCACCTCTCTTACAATTGAATCAGCAGGACGGCTTTTGAATGGTCCACGAATTTTCGGGATAATACAGAATGAACACCTGTTTGAACATCCTTCGGCAATCTTTACATAGGCAGTATATCGCGGTGTGGTTAACATCCGCGGCGTATCTTCATTGTAATCAAATGCTGGCTCTCTGACCAATACCTTCTCTATACCGTTATCGGACTCAATTATTTTCACTACACTTTTAAAATCACCTGTGCCTACTATGTAATCGACTTCGGGTATCTCTTTCAGAAGTTCATCTTTATATCTCTGGGATAGACATCCCATGACAATCAATTTCTGACAACTACCCTTTCTTTTATACTCAGCCATTTCAAGGATGGTGTCTATTGATTCCTCCTTTGCAGAATCTATAAAACCGCAGGTATTGACAACTATAACCTCTGCACCTCCTGCATCTGCTGTGATATTATACCCTTTACTCGCAAGGGTTCCCAGCACAAGTTCGCTGTCCACTGTATTTTTAGGACATCCGAGGCTCACCATCCCTATTTTTCTTAAAATTCTATTCATGCTTTTCTTATACCAACTTTAAATTAGGTGTTCGCTTCGCCCACACTAACTTTGATTACAGAGATTAAGTTTAGATTACAGAGATTTTAATCTCCGGAATCTTTTTATAATCGCTGTAATCAAGTATAGGATTGGAATTCCTATACTTTTAATAAGATTAATAATACAATTATTCATATCATTTATCAACACCTTTGGTTTTTGTTATTATACCAAAAGAGTTACCTAATTAGTGAGCATGAACAATCGTCCCCTTTAATTAAAATACTTTAATTCCATAAAAATAGTATTATTCTTTTTTAAGACTCCAAATAATGTCCTGTTTTCATCACCCTCATAATACTCCCCTCCAATTATCCCTTTCCATGAATCTGTAAAGGAGTAGCGGACAATGGGTCTGATAAAATAGTCGTTGCGATTGAAGTTCCAGACACCAAATGTCTCCATATCAAGTGTTTCATTGAACAACTTATAATCAAGACGCCCACTCATGGAATACTGAATCTCATCAAGCTCACCGCTGAAGGTTGCATTTTTTATATATATTGCTCTTTCTGCCTGATTTTGACTCTTTTCAACATCTGAATACTTAAAGATATATCGTCCTATGAACTGGAGATTTATATTTAGTGTTTCTATAAATGTCCTGTCCCCTCCTATGATGTAATACAGATTTGGATTTTTTATATAGGGATATATGCCGTCCATATCCTCTGTCAGTATATAAGCCGCTTCTCCTCTAAAGCCATATCTTCCATAATTTTTTGCAAAGTCCCCACCAAAGACCTGAATCCTGTGGTTTGATATTTCAATAAGTCTCTTTCCTCCATCAGTCCCTAAATATCTGACATCTGGTGTCAGGTCAAAGCCGTTAAAATAACTTATAGACCAGTCTAAATCACTGCCGATTTTATTTAACTTAAAGGCAAACTCGCTGTTTTCAATATTGTATGCAGGCTTCTTTTCAGTCGGCTGAATGAAAGAGGGAAAGGCAAAGGGGACTTTATTAGGCTCAAAAAATGGGCTGTAAAAAAGTGTTGCAGTTAGTTCAGGTGAAAAGTAGTAATCATATTTTAAGGATGCCACACCTGTCTTGCGGTCGCCCTCTTCAGGGAGGAGGAGTGTGTAATTTTTTGGAGATAGATTGTCAGTAGGATTTACACCATCTGCCCTCCCCCATGTGATAATCTGTTTGCCTGCACTCAAATCAGAATTTTCAAAACGAAAAATAGCAAGCCCTTCAAGGAGCTCAGTAGTGTAGTTTCCATTGCCGCGATTGAGCAAATCAAAATTATATGCCCTCGCCTCAAAACGGCTGTCAATTTTATCACTGAATCTTGGGAGTATTTTAAGCTGGGCAGTTACACCAAAGAAATCTGTCTTGTCATTAGATGCCTTGTCAGAGGAGAAATAATCAGTCCTCAAGAAACCTGTGAATCCTTCTTCCTGCAATTTGCTGTAGAGTTTTTTTTCTTCGGCAAAGCCGATTTGTGAAGACAAAAGAACAAAATAAAATAGGACGTTGATTAACGCAGATTTACAGGATAATTTTAAAAATCTGTGATTATCTGTGTTCATCTGTGGCTGATTTGTTTTATTCCCTTTCCAGATTCCTCTGTGAGAAATATCCCTCATCAATACCTGTATTCACCTTATAATTGCTGAAATGGACAATTGTCTTATGATTTACCTGAACATTTGTCATCTCAATAGTCATCGGCTGCCATTTGTTGTTCTCCTTATCAACAAACTGAATATCTGAAGCCTTGAAGACTTTATAAAGCTCGCCAGAGAGGTCGTAATTCTCACCCTTCACAGTGACAAAATTATCCTTTCGCATCCAGCTTTTCCTTTTACTCAGTCCATTATCCTGCCTTACTTTATTATTTGCCGGAACAGATTCTATTACATAACAATCAACTCCATCCACATTTTCGCTGCCTGTAATTTTATGTTCAAAATCCTGAACCTTATATCCAATGACATCCGCATAGGAGAAATCTGAGCCGACAAAACTATCACCCTTATTACTTGACACAAGCCTTCTCACCTTCTTCAATGCAGGGAGATATATCCATATATCATCATCACCATCAGAGTGCTCAATCATCAAGTTTGATGTGCCTTTGACATCAGCAGGGGAGATAAACTTGATGAGCCTCATGTTGTCAATGCCGTTTTTCTGAAGTTTTGATACACCTGTTGACTTTCTCTCTCTTTTCTGTCCACTCTCATTGATGAGTGTCATTGCACTCTCAGATTTTGAATCTTTGACCCTGTTAACAAAGAAATTCTTTATCATAATATCCTTCGGCGACATATCCTCAGCAAAGGATGTATGGGCAAAACCAAAAAGCATGACTGCCGATAGAACTGCAAAACAAAATTTCTTCATAAACACCTCCTCTAAAATCCTTTTATAAAAATTTTTTCTTATTTCTCTGTGTCCTCTGTGGTTTATTTAAACAAAATCGGCTTTAGTGCAAACTTCGGTTTGAAGATTACAATCAATGCAGGCAGTGCTGTGATTGCCGTGAAACTACTTACAATCATGGCAAGGGCAACAAGTGTTCCGAGTTTAATATGAAGTCCAAATCCTGAAAGTGGGAGCATGAGGTATCCGACAGCAATGGAAACAGAAACGAAATTGATTGCCTTGCCCGATGTCTTCATTGTCTTAACAATTGCAGGAAGCAAATCTGCATGATTCCCCATCTCTTCCCTCAAACGATAGATGTAGTAAATAGCATAGTCTGCACCAATCCCAACTGCCATTGCTGAAATTGTTGATGTGCCTATATTCAATGAAACACCTGCATATCCCATCACGCCGAAATTAAAGATGACCGATACGATAAGCGGCAGTATTATGAACAAACCTCCCAGAGGAGAGCCGAGAACAACTGAGCCTATTACAAAGACAATTCCGATAATCTGGAGTATGTTCCTGACTTTACCATGCACCATTACATGGTTAAGTGCATCTGATACAGCAAGGCTCCCAGCAGGGGTCACCTTTATATCCTTCGGGAAATTCTTTTCAACATAATTATTCACTGCCTCTATAATTCTGTCTGCGAAAGCAGTAGAATCAGTTTTGCAAAAGGTGAGAATATTCGCCTTTTTATAGTCATAATCCACATAGGAATCAAAATCTCCAGGGTCTCCGGACATTGAATAAACAAAGAGGAATTGGGCAATCAAATCCTGACTATCAGGCACGGCATTAAATGTCGGGTCATCATTGTGCATTGCCTGATTCATCTTCTTTATAAAATCAACAAAAGAGATGGTCTTTCCAACCTCGGGGAATTTATTTTCAAGAAAAATCTGAAGCCCTTCAATTGACTTCAGCACATCAGGTCTCTTCATATCATCAGGCTTGTCCCCCTCAACAAATAGGTTTAAGGAATTTGTCCCTCCAAAATGGCTGTTCATTATATTGTCGTCCTTGATCAAGGGCGTTGATTTCTTGAAATTTGATTTCAGACTGTTGTCAACATTTAATAAATAACCTCCTGCTGCAACAATCATCACTATAATAACTATTGAAGCTATAACGGCTTTGGCTCTGCCATTAGTAATCAGATGGCTCAATTTATCAAGGGTCATATTAAGGGGTGCAATTATAAGCCCCTCTTTTATTTCCTTGTCCTTTGGCGGTCTCAAGATTGCACGGAGTGCGGGTATAAAAGTCATCTCTATGATAAGGGCGCTCAATATGCCGAGTGCAGTGAAGATACCGAAGTTCCTTATGCTCATAGTATCAAATGTTAAGAGTGAAAGAAATGATGCAGCAGCAATAAGCCCTGCTGTAATCATAACTATACCGATACGGCTCGTGCTTTCAATTACAGCAATCTTATTATCTCCTCTGATTGCATACTCTTCATAATATCTATTTAAAATCTGAATTGAATGCCCTGCGGCTATGGCGAGAATTAAAATAGGAGTGGACGCATTAAAGGGGTCCATCGGCACATGCAGAAGCCCCATGATGCCAAGTCCCCATACTACTGAGATAATTGCTGTCAAGAGGGGAAGAAACATCCCCTGAAATGTCCCAAAGACCAGATAAAGGACAATTCCGATTACAACCATGGCAAGGAGAAAAAGTTTCCCCATCTTCTGAGAATATGCTGCAAGCCATGAAAGGGCTATTGAGGGACCATTCAGATGTATGTTGACTGATGAATCCTCTTCCTTTGAAGCAATCTCCTTAATTCTCTTTTCAATGTCAGGATAACCCTTCAGTTCTTTATTGAATCTAAAATCTGCGATTATCTGTGCTGCACTACCGTCCTTTGAGATAATTGAATTTATGAAGAGAGGGTTGCGGTAAATTTTATTTCTTAACTCATCAAGCCCCTCCTTTGTCTGCGGGACACTCTCCATCAACCGTCTTACAGCCATCCCCTCCTCAGTCCCTCTTATATCCTTAGCCTTTTTCGCGGCAATGCTGAATATATTTGTCTTGATTGCCCCTGGTATCTCGTTTATCTTCTGGGTAATCCGCATGATTTTCTCAAGAATCTTTGGCTGGAATATATCCCCCTCCTTCGGAATAACACCTATGACAACTATATTCCTTCCGCCGAATATCTTATCTATCTGATTCTGGGCAACAACATAGGGATGGCTCTGGGGGAGGTTTTTATCAGGGTCAACTTCAACCTTAAGCTCTTTTATGTGGGAGCCTATGAAAATGGTAATTAAGGCGACTAAGATAATAACTGCAATCCTGAACCTGACAATGAATTCAACATATCTCCGTAACATTTTTAACCCTCCTTAAATTCTTTAATCTACACGTTTGCGAAATCTTGAGACACTGAGCCCCATTATAATAATGCCAAATATCAATAGTGCTGCCATCTGTTGCCATAAAACATTAATACCGCTCCCTTTAAGAAAAATGCCACGGGTAATTTCAATAAAATATCTGACAGGATTTAAATAGGTCAGATATTGAACAATGACAGGCATATTGCGGATAGGAAAGGCAAATCCGCTAAGCATAAAGGTCGGCATGAAGAAAAAGAATGAAGACATCATCGCCTGCTGCTGGGTTTGGGAGACTGTGGAGATAAAAAGACCTACTCCAAGTGTTGTCAGCAGAAATAAGATTGAACATCCCATCAGGAGAATACCGCTTCCGCGGAATGGTATATTGAAAATTAATAGCGCTGCAACAGTTATTAAAACTACATCTGCCAGACCAACAATGACAAAAGGCAGGGTTTTGCCCAGTATCAATTCCACAGGACGAATCGGTGTTACCATCAGCTGCTCCATTGTGCCAATCTCCTTTTCGCGGACGATTGCCATTGCGGTAAGCATTATTGTGACCATTGTGATTATATTAACCACAATACCCGGCACAAAATAATCCTGACTTAGCAATTCTGGGTTAAACCATATACGGCTCTGGACTGTCAGTGATGGTAAATGTTTTCCCTGATAATCTGCAACAGCATTATCCTCTCCGATAAATCCAACCCTTCTTTGTTCAGATGATATACGGTTTGAAAAACGATTTATAATCTGATTGGCATAATTTGATATAAGGGAGGCAGTATTGGAATTTGTACCATCTACAAGAATCTGAACTGATGTCATCTCTCCGCGGAGAATCTTGCGGGAGAAACCATGTAATATTCTGATAGCCCCGTTAACCTTACCTTTATCCAGCAGGTCATCTGCCTCATTTTCTGATGTTGGTACGGCAACAACCCTAAAATACCCTGAGCTGTTGAACTCAGCAAGTAATTCTCTGCTTGCAGGTGTATTATCAAGGTCTATCCATGCAATCCTGCTGTTCGTTACATCAAGATTGACAACATAGCCAAAGATTATCAGCTGCAGTAAAGGGGGAATGAATAAGACAAAACGCATACGCGGTTCTCTTAAGGTCTGATAAAATTCCTTCCTGATAATTTCTTTAATTCGTTCCCACATAAGACATCAAGATTTATGCAATTTTTTGTTTGAACTTCTTTATTGTTAAGATAAAAATTCCTGATGAGAGTAAAAGTAACAGCACAATCTCAAACCACAATATTTTAAAACCTGCACCCTTTAAAAATATGCCCCTGAGAACTGTAATTAAATAACGGGCAGGGACAATGTAGGTTATGCCCTGTACTAGAAGCGGCATATTTTCAATTGCATAGATAAAACCTGAAAGGAGGAATGAAGGCAGCATTGATGTCAACATGCCTATCTGATATGCGAGCAATTGTGAGCGGGTTACGGTTGAAATAAAAATACCCCAGCAGAGTGCACCAAACAAAAAGACACAACCTGTAAAGAGTAAAAGCAGCGGGCTTCCTCGCAATGGCACATGAAAGATAACTACTCCGGCAATAACAGTTATCATCATATCAATAAAACCTATAGTGAAAAGGGCTGATACCTTACCCAGAATAAGCTCAATAGGTTTTAATGGTGTGGAGAGGAGTTGTTCCATTGTTCCCATTTCCCATTCACGGGCAATTGTAAGTGATGTAAGAGGGACTGCAACCACCATAAGAATATATGCAATCAGACCGGGAACTATATAATTTCTGGACTTCAACTCACTATTATACCAGACCCTGACCCGCCCTTCAATGGATGGGGCGGTATGCATGCGAATCAATGCCTCAACATAGCCAAGAGAAATGGCAGCAGTATTGGAATCACTTCCGTCTATAAGAAGCTGAATTTCTGCGGTTTTTCCTGAGAGAATATTTCTTGAGTAGTCCTGCGGTATAATAACTCCCATCAGACACTCATTTTTATCAATCTTACTTTCAATTGATTTATATCCATCGGCTATACCTATAATCTGAAAGAACCGCGACCCCTGAAATTTCTCTATCAACTCCCTGCTCTCAGGACTCTTATCTGCATCATATATCAGGGTGGGGATGTGGTCCACATCAAGTGAGAGTGCGTAACCAAAGAGTATCAGCATCAGCAATGGAATAGCCAGAGCCATAGTCAGACTCCTTGGGTCACGGATGATATGAATGAACTCTTTCCATGCAATAGTCTTCAGTCTTCGCAGATTCATAATAGCTTTTTATCCTCTTCTTCAATCATGGCTACAAATACATCCTCCATCAATGGCTGAATCGTCTCAAGACTGCCAATCTTTATACCATGCTGCCTGAGTATATTTTGTATCTGCGGTGCTGCTATATCGGGATTCTGAACTGTAACATGAAGTCCGCCGCCAAATACAGCTACATCAAGAATACCATCTTCCCCCTCAAGAACCCTCATGCTTTCCAGCGGGTCAGAGCAATCAAGATACATAAGACTTCGCCCCCTTAATGTTTCCTTTAATGAACCCGGTGTCCCCTCAGCAATAATCTTCCCGCGGTACATCAGTGCAAGACGATGACAGTATTCAGCCTCATCCATATAGTGTGTGGTAACAAAAATAGTATGTCCTGACTCGGAGAGCTGATAAATCAGCTCCCAGAACTCACGACGGGCAATCGGGTCAACGCCTGAAGTTGGCTCATCAAGAAACAAGACAGGTGGCTGATGCAGTAAGGCACAGCCAAGTGCCAGTCTCTGCTTCCATCCACCTGCAAGAAATCGTGTCATTGTAGTCCTGTGCTCCTGAATACCTGCCATATAAAGTACATACTCTTTCCGTTCGCTGCGAAGATTATACGGCACGCCATATATACCGCTGAAAAAATTAATATTCTCTTCTACTGTTAGGTCATCGTAGAGAGAGAATTTCTGCGACATATATCCAATATTTTTTTTTACCATATCTGGCTCGGCGGCTACATCATAACTGCTAACCCATGCGCTTCCACTTGTAGGCGAAAGGAGTCCGCACAGAATACGAATGGTAGTAGATTTGCCTGCACCATTAGGACCAAGGAAGCCAAATATCTCCCCACGCTTTATGGTAAAAGAAATATTATCCACTGCTGTAAAATCACCGAATTTTTTAATCAGATTCTCTACTTTAATTACACAGTCGGCGTTTATCATTTTTATTTTAGTTAATGTGCGGTGAAACCAAAATATAGTTAACTGAAACCTTCCGAATTGATGCAATAAAAATATCTTCCAGAGATGGTGTAATCTGCTTAAATATGGCAGGTCTAAGCTTATTTTCACTGACCACCTTTTCAAGAATTACAACCGAGGTGAGCTTCGGTGATAAGAAAAGATGAAGCACTGAGCCTGACGGTTCAATGCTCAACACCCCTTTGAGATTCTGCAGTAACTCTCTTACCTTTCTCCTGTCAGGACACTGTATCTCGTAGCATTCCTCTTCAATCCGATTTCTCATTGCAGTTGGAGAATCACAGTGGATAAGACAGCCCTTATGTATCAACCCAATACGATTACACCTTTCTGCCTCATCCATATAGGTGGTTGTGATAAATATCGTTACACCCTTTTTTACTAATTGGTATAGGATTTTCCAGAAATCACGGCGGGATACAGGGTCCACCCCTGCTGTGGGTTCGTCAAGAAAGAGAACCTGCGGGTGATGGAGGAGGGTGCACATGAGGGCAAGCTTCTGCTTCATACCCCCTGACAACTGATATGCCTTCCTGTCCAGAAAGGTCTCCATCCTTGTCATCTTGAGAAGTTGTGCCATTAACTCTTTACGCTCATCATTTTCAATACCAAATAAATCAGCGTAAAAAAGCATATTCTCTTCAACAGTCAGGTCTCCGTAAAGACCAAAGCGTTGTGCCATATAGCCGATACGGTCTTTTACCTGCTGCAGGTTAGTCGTTACATTATAACCATCAATAAATACTTCTCCTTCAGTCGGGTCAAGCAAGCCGCAGATGAGCCTCAAGGTAGTTGTCTTACCTGCACCGTCAGGACCCACCAGACCAAAGATCTCTCCACTGTATACCTCTAAGTTCAGTCCTTTTATAGCTATCTTTGAACCAAAGTGTCGGGTTAGATTATTTGTCCTGATAATTGTGGACATAAATATTGGTTAGTCAAGTAAGATATCAGCATCTGCCGGCATATTTAATTTCAATTCCTGCTTGGGATTTTCAATGTCAATTTTAATCCGGTATACCAGCTTTACCCTCTCCTCGTATGTCTGAATCTGTTTTGGCGTGAACTCTGACTCTGAGGAGATAAATGATATGCGACCGGAATATACCTTATCAGGAAATGAATCTGTCTTTACATTTACCTTTGCTCCAAGTTTTATGCGGCCAAGCTCCTTCTCTCCGATATAGCCGCGGAGCCATGGATGGTCAAGGTCTCCGATTGTCATAATTGCTGTACTGCCCCCTATAATCTCTCCAACTTCTGATGCCTTAACCAGAACAACCCCATCAATAGGAGATTCTGCTATTGTATCTTTCAACTGAGATTCTACAAGCGACAATTCAGCCTTTGCCCTCATAATTTCTGCCTGACGGGTCTCCAGTTCCTGCTCCTTTCTCTTAAGTTCAATTCTCAATGCCTTAGCTAATTTTAAATTAGCCTTGCTGCGGTTGAGCTGTGCACGTCCTCCTTCAATATCTTCCTTCCTTGGTCCTTCAACTACAAGAGCCAGATATTCCTCAGCCTGCTTAAGGGCTGCTGATGCCCCTTCATATCTTGTTTTATACTGTTCGTACTGGGAATAAGATACATTCTTGCTTTCATAAAGTGCCTGTGCCCGCTCCCAGTCCCCTTTTGCATGCTCAAACTCAGTCTTTGCCATATTCAAAGATGCCTTAGCCTGCTCAATTTCCTGTAACCTTGAGCCTGTCAAAAGTCCCTTTAGATTAGCCTCAGCCTGGTTAAACTCAGCCTGTTTCTGCTCTATCTGTCCGCTGACAGTTTCTTTTTCATATTTAATCGCCGTCTCAAGCTGTGCAAGGTTTGATTCTGCCAGCATAAGTATAGCATTGGCACGGTCACGTTGATGGAGTAACTGTTCATTATCAAGTCTTGCCAATACAGTCCCCTTCTTAACACTGTCCCCTTCCTTCACATTAAGCTCAATTAGTCTTCCTGATATTTTAAAGGCTATATTAATCTCTGTAAGCTCTATATTGCCTGAGATAACTATCTTTTTATTATCGCTATGGCTAAACCATTTATACCAAACCAATCCTATAACGCAAACTGCAATAACAAGAAGAATAATGAAGAGTTTCTTTTTATTTGATTTCATAATCTGGTATTACTGCAAACTCCCCTCCTAATCTCCCCACACTTTTTCAGGGAAGAGGGAGGGGAAATTGCGCAACTCAATTAAACCATCTTTCGCATTTATTTACCTTGCTTCTGAGTGTCTCTACAACCTTCTTCTTCTGAGCACTATCAAGACTTAGATAAAAGTCATTGAGCATATCAGCTATCTCATCTATATCTCTACTCCTTTTTGCATGGTTTTCCTTAAATGATGCAACTAACCCATCAAAGGATGGAGTATCCTTATCAGATTCTTCCTTAAATAGCTTCATCATCTTTTCCCGTGTATCCCTTCGTGAATTGATATGCTCAACTATCTTGCCTTTTACTGAATCAAGCTTCCCCTTTTGCTCATCTGTAAGGTTAAGACCGAGTTTCTCAATCCGCTTATCAATCTTCTTTACAACCCATTCTGCATCATAATGCTTATACCACCATCGTGCACATCCTGTTCCAGCGACTGTTGTAAAGGCAAAGATCAATCCTGCAAATAAGGTTATTGACTTTTTCACCCTTTTCACCCCCTTTCATTTAAAATAAAATGTCCGCCGTGCTTTAATAACCTGAGCTTAGAATTTGATTCATCCTTATAGATTTCCTTTAAATGTTTAATCGGAAGCCATAAAGGCTCATCAGTCAAATCAAATGTTCCCCAGTGTATAGGGATAAAGTTTTTCGCCCTTACATCTCTTGCAACCTGTACAGCCTCTTCAGGATTGACATGATATGGTTTCATAAACCATCGGGGTTCGTAAGCACCCACTGGAACAAACAAGACATCTATTGGTCCAAACTTCTCGCCAATTTCTTTATAACCCTCATAATAGCCAGAATCCCCGACCCAGTAGTATTTCCTATCACCATGTTCAATTAAAAAACTGCACCAGAGCATCTTATCATCATCGAAGGGTGTCCTCTTTGACCAGTGCTGAACAGGGAGGGATGTTATTTTTATACCCTCAATCTGATAATTTTCCCACCAGTCAAGGACAATATGTTTTGAAATGCCGATAGAGTTTAAATAATCCTCATAGCCTGGACCTGAAATAAAAAAAGGATTAAACCGCTCCTTTAAAAATTTTATGCTTTTGGTATCCAGATGGTCGTAATGACCATGTGAGATTAAGACATAATTTATTTGAGGCAGTTTTTCTGGTTCAATGGGAAATGGGGTCTTTCTTTTTAAGAGAAAATTTATATTCCAGAGGACAGGGTCTGTTATTATTACCTTGCCATTAACTTTTATCAAAACAGTTGAATGTCCCAGCCATACTGCATAATCCTTAGATGTCTCATTTAATTTTGCAAAGTCAGTTGTGATGACATTAAACCTTACTCCCTTCTTCTTTTCTTCCTTATATACATTTTTTGAAAATACCATCCATTTCATCAAATCAACAAAACTCCTCCTGCAACCCTCACACCATGGATTGTGGAATCTCCCATCTTTACCATGATGAACCTTTTTTCGGGCTATCTCTTCAATTGACATATCAAGTTCACCCTCTGTTATCTCAAAAGAGGAAAAGACAAACAAAATAATTGACAGAAAAAGGGGTATAAATATCCTCACTTCTGGATTCCCTCTAAAAATATTTTTAATATATTGTCAAAGGCATCCTCAATGGAAAATTGATTTTCCATAAGTATATCTGGCTGTATTATCATTTTAATGGCTCCAAGATAAGCCATGACAGCAATCTTTGTATCAATATCTTTCCTTATCTTTCCCTTTCTTACACCTTCCTCCAATATGCCTCCTATGTATTTATATATCTCCTTCTCCCTGAAGGACTCACATTCTCTCCACAAATCAGGAATATCCTTTTTAATGTCAGTCATAAAGGTGCTTCCAATTATTGAGACGCGGCTGGTAACTTCTGCTATTATCTTTTTAAACCTTTCAATCGGGTCAGGAATTTCCTTCTTAGCTTTCTGTAGTAATCTGCCAATGTCCTTATGCATTCTCTCTTTAACAGCCCACGCTATATCCTCTTTGCTTTTGAAATGCAGATAAAGGGTCTTCTTGCTTATGCCAAGGTCGGAGGCAATATCATCCATAGTGACCCTCCTGAAGCCGTATTGAGAGAACCTCTTTTCGGCAGCATCTATTATTCTGTTTTTTATGTGATTCATAAGAAACTATAAAAGTTTTTAGAGTTTCCATAACTCTAAATTAATTTTAAATTCCTGTCAAGCGGAAAATATGAGAAAATAAAAAAATGAATCTATCAGGCATATTTCTAAAAGACGGCATTCTTTCTGGAAAGCTAAAAAACTACGAATACCGCCAGCAGCAGGTCTTGATGGCGAAGGCTGTAGGCAATGCAATAGAAGAAAACACTCACCTTATTGTTGAGGCCGGCACGGGTGTGGGAAAGAGCCTCGCCTATCTTATCCCTTTTATTCTCTGGACACAGAAAGAAAATAAAAAGGCGGTTATATCTACCTATACAAAGGCGCTGCAGCATCAATTAGTAGATAAAGACCTTCCCTTTTTAAAGGATGCCCTCAGCATAGATTTCAGTTTTGCCCTTTGTGTCGGTGGTGAAAATTATCTCTGTTTGAGGAGGTTTCATCAGTCAGGCTCTCACGGACTTTTCGAGCTGGATGAAACGGATGATTTAAAGAAACTATATGAATGGAAAGACAAGACTAAAACTGGACTAAAGTCAGATATAGGTTTTGAGCCTCTGCCTAAGCTATGGAAGAAGGTATGCAGGGAAGGGGATATATGCTTTGGCAGGAAATGCGGTTATTACGAGCAGTGTTTTTATCAGAAGGCAAAGGCTGTCGAAAGAAGCTCTCATATACTCGTTACAAATCATCACCTCTTTTTTGCCCATATTGCATCAGGCTGGAATGTCCTTCCGAAATTTGACGGCATAGTATTTGATGAGGCTCACCAGTTAGAGGATGTGGCAGCAGGCTATCTTGGAATAGAGGTCTCAAATTACAGGCTGAAGAGCCTCCTTGATGCTATTGCAAACCCATCTACAGGAAAAGGTCTGTTGTCAAGACTGGAATGGCTTACCCCTTATACATTTGTAGAAATAAATTCACTGGCAGGCAGTGTGAGGAGTGCAGGAGATAAGTTTTTTAGTATCTTGGCTGGAAGGTTGGAAGAACCCACAAAGAGGATAAGAGAGGAAAATTTTATACCTAATCTGCTGCATGAGCCGTTGGCAGAGCTCCGCGAAGGACTTAAATCAGTGGCGGGGATGGTAAAAAAGGAGGAGGAGGAAAAAGAGGTTCTCTCGCTAATTGAGAGGTGCGACGGTCTTTCAGGCGATATTGCCGATATTATAGGGCAGAGATTGCCTGAGTATGTTTACTGGGCTGAGATTGAAGGCAGGAGACGGAGCTTATTCGCCACGCCGATTGATATAGCACCAATATTAAGAAGCCAGATATTTGAAAATATCAGCCCTGTAATACTCACCTCTGCAACACTATCTGTCCATGGAGATTTCACCTTTTTAAAGGAGAGATTGGGGATAAACAATGGTGATGAATTAGCCCTTGATTCCCCTTTTAATTACAGAGACAATGCGATGGTCTATATATCATCAGATGTCTCTGACCCAAAGGATGCAGAGGCATTTGAAAGGGATGTGATAGATTCCATAAAGGTGATTTTAAACATTACACAGGGAAGGACATTAATCTTATTCACCAGTTATGAGATGCTGAATAAGTCATATGATGCATTGAACCGTTCAAACAGTTCAAACCGCTTAAACAGTTTAAATTTTTTAAGGCAGGGAGGGATGGACAGTTACAAGCTTGTGGAGGAGTTTAAAAAGAACAGCCATACCGTCCTTCTTGGCACTCATACATTCTGGCAAGGAGTGGATATTCCGGGGGATGCCTTGCAGTGTGTGATTATCGTGAGACTGCCATTTAAGGTTCCGGATGATCCTGTAACAGAGGCGAGGCTTGAGAGATTAAAGGAGAATGGTAAAGACCCCTTTATTTCCTATCAGATACCCAATGCCATACTTCTCTTTAAACAGGGTTTTGGGAGATTGATAAGGACACAGAGTGATAAAGGGATAGTGGTAATCCTTGACCCAAGGGTGAAGACAAGATTTTACGGGGAGAGATTCTTATCCTCCCTTCCTGACTGCCTCAGGACAGATTCTATTGAAGATGTGAAGGAGTTTTTTGATAAGATAAACCACAAAGAACAAAAATCTAATTAACCACAGATACACACGGATGGACACAGATAAACCCTGTTAGATAATAGATATTCAATGGAATTATCCCCATTCAACAGCAAATATCTAACAGGGTAAACACAGCGTGGCAAAGCCACAACCACAAACATTAAAACCACGAAGAACACGAAGAATCCTGTAACTCAAGGCTTTAGCCTTGAATCAAACCTAAAGAGGCGAAGAACTTCTTTTCAACATCCTTGTTCCATAGTTCCATGTTGGGATTCTACATTCTTTTGGTTAAAATTTAAAGTCTTTTCTTTTGTCGGATGCAGTTCATTTTCACGATTTAGCTCACCTGCCCGAGCGAAGAGAGGGTCAGGTGCAGCGATTTGTTAGGCTCTCTTCTCACAAGATATATCAACCATTTCAACTCCGTCTTCTATCCTACCTATTCTACTTGCTATCGCTGCTAAATAATTCTGATTTGAATGGTTGCATTAATTGAACTTTGATTTCAACAGCATCTCGAAACTGTGCATTAAGCACAGAATCAGGATTAAAATTTAGATTAAGGATTTCTGCCTCATATTCTTCACCAGTCAATTCACTAAGAGCTTTCGCGATAGCTTCTTCTATTTGTTTGGGTTCAACCCTCTTTAAAGGTCTGGGGAAAATTTCATCTTTCTCTTCTTTCATGTGCTATTCCTCCATAAAAGTCTTTCTAAATGCTTATAAGAAGCCTAACATTCTTTTTTATGTTTATTCAACATTATGATGGATTATAGAAATTAAAGGTGAGATAGTCAAGAAGAAAGAATCGCAAACTCCTTGAAAATGAAGAGGAAACGCAATATAATGGTTTTGTATTAATTATCTCAAAAAAATGCGTGCATAATCGGAGATAAATAATGAAGACTATTAAATTTAAAAATGATTAGACAAACATAGTATATATTAAAAAGGAGGTGTAAGTATGTGGCAATTAAAACAGCTTGAGAGACTTCATGAAGTAGAACCAGATATGGTAAATACTGCCGTTGAGGAACTTTTAGAGAAGGAGCCTGTGTTGAGAGAGAAGCTGATAATAGGCGCTTATATTGACGGGGAGATAAATTTTGGCAAGGCTGCAGAATTATTAAATCTCCATCCTGTTAAGCTCAGAGAATTATTTTTGGCGAGAGGTATACCTGTGAGGATTGGAGAAGAATCAAAGGAAGGAATAGTATCTGAGGGAACCGCTGCAAAGAGAATCAGGGAAAACTTAAAATGATTCTGATAGATAATACTATTTTATCAAATTTTGCTCTGGCAGGGGAATCGCTTCTCCTTAAAGATTATTGCAAAGGAAGAGGAGCCACAACAGGTTATGTTATTGCTGAATTTGAAAGGGGAGTAAAGGAAAGAATTTTCCTCGATATTAAACTGGATTGGTTAAAGAGATTAAATTTAGAGAATAGAAAAGAAGAATCTCTGTTTGCAACATTGATTAAAAGATTAGGAGCAGGTGAAGCATCTTGTCTCGCTATTGCTGTACATAGGAGATATGATCTCCTGACCGATGATATGGCTGTCAGAAAAATTGCTTTGCGGGAAGGAGTTAGACTCTCTGGAAGTATTGGTATTCTTTTAGAATTGATAAGGCTCAAGAGGATTAATTTGGAGATGGGAAATAAGATTCTGAAGACATTTATTGGATATGGATATTTTTCTCCAGTTAGCAGACTTGATGATTTCTTGTGATATTTATAGTAAACATCTTGAGAATTTTTATGAATAAGATGTTATCTTGTAAAAATGCCCTTCTTTCTGCAAAAAATGTAGTAGTTCTTACCGGTGCAGGCATATCTGCAGAGAGCGGTGTCCCTACTTTCAGGGGTGAGGGCGGATTATGGAGAAATTTCAGGGCAGAAGAGCTTGCAACTCCTGAGGCATTTAAAAATAACCCAAAATTAGTATGGGAGTGGTATGACTGGAGGAGGCAATTGCTCAAGCCGTTAAAGCCGAATAAAGGACATGAGGTGATTGCAAGGTTTGAAAAGAGATTTCCTGAATTTCTGCTGATTACTCAGAATGTGGATGGTCTCCATCATAAGGCAGGGAGTAAAAAAATGGTGGAGCTTCATGGAAATATCTGGAAGGTAAGATGCCTGAAAGAAGGTAAGGTAACAGATAATTTTGAAGTGCCGCTGTCCAGAATACCGCCATCCTGTGAGTGCGGAGCGATGTTGAGACCGCATATAGTGTGGTTTGGCGAATCACTCCCTTACGATGCCATCCAGGAGGCATACAGGGCAGCAAACGAATGTGATGTAATGCTGGTAGTCGGAACATCTGCCGTTGTCCAGCCTGCTGCATCCCTCCCCATTATAGCAAAGGAGCATGGCGCCTTTGTGATTGAGGTAAATGCTGAAGAGACCCCTATATCGGGTATTGTTAATGAATCACTTATAGGCAAGGCAGGAGAGATACTGCCAGAGATTGAAAGATTACTTCAAAAAACTTCTGGATTCTGTATTCTGACTCCTGTATTCTGATTCTGTATGATTCCATTAAAAGATGATAACCCTACGACAATTTTTCCCATTGTTACCATAGGGATAATTGCAGCTAATATACTTGTATTTATATATCAGTTCTCCCTAGGTCCAGGATATGAAAAATTCATATTTACCTACGGCGCCCTCCCTTATGAGATAACCCACGGTGTGGATATTGGTCCCCAGATTCAGATGCCTGTATTTTTCACAGTCTATACATCAATGTTTATGCACGGCGGTTTAATGCACATAATAGGGAATATGCTCTACCTCTGGATATTCGGAAATAATATAGAGGACTCAATGGGGCATATCAGGTTTATATTTTTCTATCTTATCTGCGGGACGGTGGCATCATTAACACATATATTCCTTACCCCAAATTCAAAGATACCAATGGTAGGTGCCAGTGGTGCAGTTTCAGGTATTCTTGGGGCTTATCTGTTATTATTTCCCCGTGCAAGGGTTTTAACTCTGGTAACTCTTGGTTTTTTTATAAGGATGGTAAAAATCCCTGCAATAGTTGTTCTGGGTTTCTGGATAGTATTTCAGTTCTTGAACAGTGCTGTCGCCTCTGGCTCTGAAGGAGGCGGGGTTGCATGGTTTGCCCATATTGGAGGTTTTTTCGCCGGACTCATTTTGATAAAATTTTTTAAAAATTAGAATGCAGTGTATAAACCGAGGTTATATTAAAATTGATTTATGATTTCAAAAAATGAGACCACGCCTGCCATGAGGCAGTATCAGACAATAAAAAAGGGTTACCCTGATTCTATACTTTTCTTTCGTATTGGCGATTTTTATGAGATGTTTTTTGAGGATGCGCTTGTAGCATCAAAGGCACTGAACATTACCCTTACATCCCGTGATAAAAACAAGGAAAATCCTGTCCCTATGTGTGGTGTCCCTCATCATGCAGTTGATATCTATATTGGTCGTCTTATAAAAAAAGGTTTTAAGGTTGCAGTATGTGAACAGATGGAGGACCCAAAGGTTGTAAAGGGATTGGTAAAGAGAGAGGTTATAAGGGTCATTACACCCGGGACGGTATTAAATCCCCATCTGCTTGGTGAGAAGGAGAATAATTTTTTCGTCAGCCTATATCCTGATAAAAATGGGTATGGACTTGCAGTAATTGATATATCCACCGGTGATTTCAGGGTGGCTGAATTCAGTTATTCGTCAGATATTCAACAGGAAAATGTTATAAAGAGGATTAAAAATGAGTTCCTTAAATTAGAGCCAAAGGAAGTCCTGATGCCGAAGAGTTTTAGTGAAGAGCGAAGGGGGTCCATTCTTGCGTCTGACATTATATTGTTTTTACGAAATAAACTGTCTGCTGCTGTCAATTATTGTGAGGACCGGGTATATGATTATGAATATACCTATAAAATGCTGCTTGACCAATTTAAGACAATATCGCTTGATGGTTTCGGTTGTCAGGATATACCACTGGCGGTATCTGCTGCTGGCGCTGCAATCTATTATTTCAGGGAAACCCAGAAGAGTCCGCTTACTCACCTTTATAGAATGTCGCTCTTAAGGTCTGATGAACACATGAATCTTGATTTCTCCACGCAGAGGAATCTTGAGTTAATAAGGAGAAACTACGATGGCTCAAGGGATGGGTCACTGCTGGGATTAATGGATTTAACGGTTACATCAATGGGGGGGAGAAAGCTTAAGGAGTGGATTTTAAAACCGCTTATAAATATAGAGAGGATTAAGAGAAGGCATGATGCTGTGGACAGTTTAAAGAATTCTCATAAGGTAAGAAAGGATATCAGGGATAATCTTAATAAGGTGCTTGACATGGAGAGGCTTACTGCACGTATTACCCTTTCTGCCACCAATGCGAGAGACCTTATTGCCCTTAAAAATTCCATTACCCCTTTGAAGAAAATAAGGGAACTTTTAGGTGAGATTCCAAAAGGTGAGATAATCAATGAGATGCTTTCAAACTGGGATGACCTCTCTGATATACGGGAACTTATAAATATTTCTATAAATGATGACCCCCCTTTATCTCTGAAGGATGGAGGTCTAATCAAGGATGGTTATAACAGAGAACTGGATGAATTTAGGGGAGTGAGGAGAAATGGCAGGGATTGGATAGTGGGGATGGAGGTTGCCGAGAGAGAGAGGACAGGTATAGCAAACCTGAAGGTAGGATATAACAAGGTGTTTGGATATTATATAGAGATAACAAAGAAGCATTTATCAAAGGTGCCTGGGAACTATATAAGAAAACAGACTGTTGCTACAGGAGAGCGATATATCTCACCTGAGCTTAAGGAATATGAGGAAAAGATATTGGGGGCAGAAGAAAAGATTAAGAATATAGAGTATAAAATTTTTGAAGAGATAAGAAAAAAGATTGCAGCGGAAGGGAAAAGGATATTAAGCATGGCAGGTATCTTATCGGAGATTGATGTATTATCCACATTTGCTGAGATTGCAAGTATATATAATTATACCTGCCCAATGGTAAACGATGGTGATGTTGTTGAAATAGCAGATGGCAGACATCCTATACTTGAGAGGATTATAGAAGGGGAGAGATTCATCCCGAATGATGCCTGTCTTGATAGCAATAATCAGATTATGATAATTACCGGTCCAAATATGGCAGGTAAATCAACATATATGAGACAGGTGGCACTGATTGTTCTTATGGCACAGGTTGGTTCTTTTGTCCCTGCAAGAGAGGCAAAGATTGGTATTGTTGACAGAATATTTACAAGGGTAGGGGCACAGGATTATCTGCAAAAGGGACATAGCACATTCATGGTTGAGATGAATGAGACTGCCAATATCCTGAATAATGCCACATCAAGAAGCCTTATCATACTTGACGAGATAGGAAGAGGGACAAGCACTTTTGATGGAATAAGTATTGCGTGGTCTGTTGTAGAATATCTCCATCATAACACAAGGGCAAAGACCCTTTTCGCTACTCACTATCATGAACTTACGGAGTTGGCTATGACCCTTGAGAGGGTAAAAAATTATAATGTTGCGGTAAGAGAGTGGAATGAGGAGATAATATTTTTAAGAAAGATTATTGAGGGTGGTGCAGATAAGAGTTATGGAATTCAGGTTGCAAGACTTGCCGGGCTGCCGGAAGAGATTATTGAAAGGGCAAAGGAGGTGCTGATGAATCTGGAGAATAAGGAATTTGATGAGGCAGGGAGACCGAGGCTGACAAAGAAATCAGATGCAGAGGGACCAACCGTTAATCAGATGCATTTATTTTGAGGGGGGATATATGAATATACTTGTTACAGGCGGCGCAGGATTTATTGGGTCCAATGTAGTGGATGGGTATATCAGAGAAGGTCATAATGTAATAGTTGTGGATAATTTGATTACTGGAAAACCGGGAAACTTAAATCCATCTGCAAAATTTTACAAAACCGATATAAGAGACAGGAAAGGATTGGAGGATATATTCAGGGGAAATAAGTTTGATTGTATTAATCATCATGCTGCCCAGATGGATGTGAGGAGGTCTGTTGATGACCCCATTTACGATGGGGATGTCAATATACTCGGTTCATTAAATCTTCTGCAATTATCAGTAAAATATGGAATCAAAAAATTTATCTTTGCCTCTACCGGTGGTGCAATTTACGGAGAGCAAAAGTATTTTCCTGCAGATGAGGGTCATCCGCTGAACCCGCTCAGCCCCTATGGTATTTCAAAACTTGCCTTAGAGAAATACCTCTATTTTTATAAGATGACATATAATCTTGATTACACCATATTGAGATATGCCAATGTATATGGACCAAGGCAGGACCCTCATGGAGAGGCAGGAGTTGTTGCTATATTTACTAAAAAGATATTAAAAGGAGAACAGCCTGTTATCAATGGTGATGGAGAACAGACCAGGGATTATGTCTTTGTAGAGGATGTGATTTATGCAAATATTCTGTCAGCAAAGAATAATCTCAATGGGACATTCAACATAGGCACCGGCATAGAGACCTCTGTCAATAAACTCTGCGATACAATACTGACGATTGCAGGTTTAAATATAAAACCAATTCATGGACCGGCAAAAATGGGGGAACAGAGGAGGAGTGTCATAAGCTCCAGCAGGATAAATTCTGAATGTAGCTGGCAGCCGAGATATGCAATTGAAGAGGGGCTTGCCAAGACAGTAAAATTTTTCAGAAGGGAAGGGGTTTGATTTTCCATTAAATACAGTATATAGTTTTATTTATGACGATTAAAATTTATTCAAGAAAAATGCTGAAAAGACTACTAACCTGTTTTTTGCTTTTTACCTTTTGTTTTTTAGTTATCAAAGACTATGCATTTGCTTCAGGTCCATTCATAGGAGATATTTCTGTAATTAAATCATCAGAAAATATTGCCTTCTCCGCCAGATTAAAGGGGGGGATTACAAAGGATATTGTAGAAATAATAAACAGCGGAGCCCCTACTACCTTTACATATTATATACAACTCGTGCGTCATCGCTCGGGGTGGTTTGATAGTGTTGAATATTCAAAGACTATTAAAAGGAGCGTTAAATATAATGTTTTGACGAAAGAATATAAATTCGGTGAAGATGTAGAGGACTCTATACCTCAGGCTAATAAGAAAAATAATGTTGAAAAGGTTACAAAGGATTTTGATGAATTGAAAAAATGGTTAGCCAATCTCGAATCCATAAGTCTTATTCCATCAAAACAAATAGCAGCTGGTGACAAATACTATATAAGCATTAAGGCAGACCTTAAGACCATAAGCCTCTGGTTTCCTTTTAATTATATATTATTTTTCGTATCATTCTGGGATATAACCACAGACTGGGAGGTATCATCTCCATTTACTGCTGATTAATTAGTTGATACTGAAAAAGTCATTTTTTACCAGAATCTAATTAAGAGACCTTATATGCCTCAGGATAATGTAAATTCATCCTCCTATTACCTTTCTGAAGAGTATCTCCGTAAAAAGAGAAGGAGAACCCGCTGGGCTGTATTCGGTCTTCTTATCCTCTTAATTGTTTTAACTGCCCTCGAAATTTATATTCAGGGGTCTCATATCTCAACCCCCATTGCCAGTAATATCGCTGTCCTCCTCATTGTTAACATCAATATCATTCTCCTGGCAATATTGATTTTGATAGTTGCAAAGAACCTGGTTAAATTATATCTGGAGAGAAAATGGAAAATCATCGGTGCAAGATTCAGGACAAAATTAGTTCTGGCATTTGTTGTTCTTACCTTTGTCCCTTCCCTTTTATTATTTCTTGTGGCAAGCGGTCTGCTTACAAACAGCATAAACAACTGGTTTAATCAGCAGATAGAAAAATCTCTGAAAGAATCATTGGATGTCGTGGAGGGATATTATAAAAGTTCAGGAAAGAATATACTCCTCTATGCAAATATGATGAGCGAACTCTTTTATGAGAAAAAGATGATGAATCGGGAAAATCTGCAGTCCCTCAGAAACACCGTTCTTAAGAAAAGGGTTGACTACAAAGTTGATGGTATTCTTGTCTTTGATAAGAAACTGAATCTGATTGCTGAGTCAATAGAGCCAGACCTCAAAAATAAATTAATTGCTGATAAATTAGACCCCCTTTTAAGGAGGGCTTTAAAGGGAGAGGAGGTAATGGAGATTATCCAGATAGATAATAAAAGTCTTGTAACTGGAATATCCATTATAAAAGGCGAAGGATTGACAGTTGTCTCATGGTTCCTGTCAAATGAGATTGTGAATAAAATAAAAAATATTGTCAGTGCCTTTGAGGAATATAAACAGCTCAAACTCCTCAAGTATCCCATTAAATTTAGTTATGAAATAACCCTTCTTCTTATTACGTTATTGATATTGTTCTCGGCTATATGGTTTGGGTTCTATCTCGCCAGGGGTATAACGGTTCCAATAAAAGAACTGGCAGAGGCTACTAAATCTGTTGCTGAAGGTAAACTGGATTTCAGGATTAATGTAAAGGCGAATGATGAAATTGGTATGCTGGTGGAATCCTTCAATCAGATGACATCAGATTTAAGGGCTGGTAAACTCGCCATAGAGAAGGCAAATGAGGAATTAAGAAAGACCAATATTGAGATGGGGCAGAGTAAGGGATATATAGAAACGGTACTTGAAAATATAGCTACCGGTGTCATATCTATTGACAGCCATGGCAGGGTTTCCACAATAAATCAGGCTGCCTCAAGGATTCTTAATGTCTCCCCACAGAATGTTAGAGGGGAGGCATATAAAAAGGTCTTTGATGCCTCCTATCTGAATCCTGTGAGGGCAATGATAAAAGGTATGAACGAAATGGAGAATGAAAATGCAGAGAGCCAGATTCGGCTTATGGTATCAGGGAGATTGCTTACCCTCATGGTAAATGTAACAGTTCTGAAGGATTGGGAGGGAAAATATCTTGGAATGGTAATAGTCTTTGATGACCTTACGGAATTGATAAAAGCCCAGAAGACAGCTGCATGGCGTGAAGTGGCAAGGGGTATAGCCCATGAGATAAAAAATCCCCTCACGCCGATACAGCTGAATACTCAGAGACTGAAGAAGAAATTTAAGGAGGGTTCTTCAGATTTTGAAAATGTATTTGATGAAAGCACGAATGTTATTATTAAAGAAGTTGAGGGGCTTAAAAAATTAGTGGATGAATTTTCCAGGTTTGCCCGTATGCCGGAACCAAATCCCAGACCTTATAACCTTCATAAAATTATAGATGATACCCTTGTGCTTTACAGGGATACAAGAAAGGGCATAAAACTCCTGACTCATTACGATTCAAGAATAGATAACATAAATGTAGATAATGAGCAGATTAAGAGGGTATTTATTAATCTGATAGAAAATTCTATAGACGCCGTGAATGGAGAGGGGGTCATTGAAATAAAGACATTTCTTGATACCGGTGACAAAACCGTAAAAATTGAAGTGACAGATAATGGTGCGGGGGTCCCGGATGAAAATAAGGATAAACTCTTTCTGCCATATTTTTCTACCAAGAAAAAGGGTACAGGATTGGGGCTTGCCATTGCAAACAGAATAATAGCCGACCATAATGGGCTTATAAGGGTTGAGGACAATATGCCTAAAGGTGCAAAGTTTGTAATAGAATTGCCGGCATAATCTAAAGATTTCAAATTTCGGGGCACCCACAAAAGTGGGTCGTCAAATCTCAAATTAATCTATGAAAGGACACATTTTAATCGTAGATGATGAAGAAAATATACTTTCCTCTCTGGAAGGTATACTGACGGATGAGGGCTTCTCTGTCTCAAAGGCAAAGGATGGTTTGGAGGCACTGAATAAAATCAAATCCATTTCACCCGACCTTGTTTTACTTGATATATGGCTGCCAGGTCTTGATGGCATTCAGGCACTTAAAACTATAAAGAAAATAAGGACAGACATGGATATAATTATAATGTCAGGGCATGGTACTATTGAGACGGCGGTTAAGGCAACTAAACTCGGCGCATTTGATTTTATAGAAAAGCCTCTCTCCCTTGAGAATGTCGTTTCAACAGTATATGCTGCCTTGAGGCATAAAAAACTTACCCGGCTGGTTGATACCCCATCTGGTATTGAAAGAGAGGAAATAATAGGAAATAGCAGCAGTATGTCAGAGGTAAAGACCCTTGTAGAAATGGCATCTAACAGTGATACGAATGTAATCATTCAGGGGGAGAGGGGGACTGGAAAGGAATTTATTGCGAGGACAGTATATCTTCATAGTTTTAGAAGAGATATGCCATTTATAAAAATGACCTGTTCTATTATAAAGGAGGATGAAGCCGAAGAATTTTTGTTTGGTATCAAAAGAGAGCCTGCCCTGGCAAAAAGGGAAGCAACGGAATGGACAGAAGGGGGTACATTATTTCTCGATGATATAGAGAGCCTCAGCGTAAAACTTCAGAACAAACTGATAACTGTAATAAGGGATAAAAAATATAATGTAAAAGGAGACAGACGTTCAATTCCATTCAATGTGAGGTTTATTGCCTCATCAAATAAGGACCTGAGAGAGGAGGTTAAAAAAGGTAAATTTGAAGAAGAACTCTTAAATCTCATGGGAGAAATAATTATAACCCTTCCCCGGTTGAATGAGAGGAGGGATGATATCCCCGGGTTTATAAAATACTTTATCAAATCTATCAGCACCGAGTATGGTAAAAATATAGAGAAGGTGGATGATGAGGCAATGAATATGCTGATTAACTTCAATTGGCAGGGGAATGTAAAGGAATTAAAAAATGTGCTTGAGCATATTATAATGACTACAAATGGCAGTATAATCAATACAAGAGATGTATCCACAGCCCTCCCCATTATCTCAGCCGGTGGATTTGATAGTTACAGTTCTATAGAAGAGGCTGAAAGGGCATGGGAGAGGGAGTTTGTCATCCATCACCTGAAAAGGCATAACATGGATATATCAAAAACTGCAACCAGTCTGAATACTGATAGAGCAAGCCTTCTTAAGAAGATGAGAAACCTTGGAATATCAATTGATGAACAGGGTAAATCCATACCGCCTTCTGTTCAGAGAAATGGCATTTTTCAAAAGACCCTTAAGAGGAGTGTGGTTTTATGCGGACAGGGTTTGCACTCGGGTTTAAAAACAGGCTTAATCCTTTCACCTCTGCCTCCAAATAGCGGGATAATATTCGGCGATATATCATCGGGTGAAACTGTTCCTGCCAGTTTGGATTATATCCAATCAACTGATTATGCCACCACACTCAAGAAGGGAATGACCTCCGTTAAAACAGTGGAGCATATTATGGCAGTCCTGCACATGTATAGGATTACAAACCTGCTCATTAAAATAGGTGATGAGGTGCCTATAATGGATGGTTCTGCTGCAGATTTCTGTCAGTTAATCGAAGATGGAGGTATGGAAGAACAAGATGAGATGATAGAAAAATTGATTATAGATGATAAATACATGGTTGGAGATATTTCATCGGGCAGGTATATATTTATAGAACCATTTGAAAAATTCTCTATCCATTATTTAATGGACTATCCACCTCCTATCGGGAAATCAGAGTATACATTCACATCGGATGGTAAAGAGTCCTTTAAAAAGGAGATAGCACCGGCAAGGACTTTTGCCTTTATAAAAGACTATGAAAAATTAGAGGAGATGGGATTGGGCAGTGGTGGTAAGTTGAGCAATGTGATTTTAGTTGATGAGGAAAAGGTAATAAATACACCGTTAAGGTTTGATGATGAATTTGTAAGACATAAGATACTTGATATAATCGGAGATTTTTATCTGCTCGGTAAACCGATAATGGGTCGCATAACTGCCAGAATGACAGGACATACAGAGAATATCACCCTTTTAAAAAAGATAAAAGAAAAATTATTATAAAATTCCAGTAATATTTATATTTAGCATCCCAATACATCCTGCATATTATAGATGCCCGGCGGTCTTCCAACAATCCACATTGCTGCTGTAACAGCCCCCTTTGCAAAATTATCTCTGCTTTGTGCCCTGTGTGTAATCTCAAGTCTTTCTCCGATTCCTGCAAATATTACTGTATGCTCACCCACGATGTCTCCTGCCCTTATCGTCTGGATACCTATCTCATCTTTCTTTCTCTCTCCAATAGCCCCTTTTCTTGCATAGACGCCAACTTTAGAAATGTCCCTGTTTAGAGATGCGGCTATTATCTCTGCTATTTTCATGGCAGTGCCGCTTGGTGCATCCTTTTTCATCCTGTGGTGTGCCTCTATTATTTCTACATCGTATTCATCTCCAAGTATCTTTGCTATATCCTTAATCGCCTTGAACATCACATTTACACCGACACTCATATTTGGTGAGAGGACGCATCTAACCTCTTTAGAAAGGTCATTTATCCTCTTCAATTGCTCGTCAGAAAAGCCGGTAGTTCCTATAACAATTGCCTTTTTCTCTTCTGCTGCTGTGTAGAGATATTCCACCGATGAGGCAGGAGATGTAAAGTCAATGATAACATCACATCCTTTTATTGTTTCCACGATATCGTCAGAAATAATAATACCGTTTTTACCTATACCTGCCACATCACCTGAATCTTTACCTATAAATTTTGAACCTCTTTTTTCGGCAGCCCCTACAAGTTTTATACCATCTGTCTCATTTATAATATTTATTATCCTGCTGCCCATTCTCCCTGCAGAACCTGTAACTATTGCTTTAACCACGATTATCCTCTCATTTATGACACGCTGCAAAAAAGGTTTTTGCAGCATACTTAGTCATATTAACCCGTATCCCTTCATTACCCCTTTCAGTCTCTCCAGATTTTTTTCAGACAGGGGACATAAGGGTAGTCTCATTTCTCCCGAAACCTTGCCCATCAGAGATAGGGCAGTCTTGACAGGAATCGGATTTGTCTCATAAAACATAGCTTCGTTTAGAGATTGCAATTTATAATGCATCTCTTTTGCCTTTTCAATATTTCCTTTAAAGAATTCTTTGCACATTATGGCTACATCATGCGGTGCAATATTGGCAGTAACAGATATAACCCCATGCCCTCCTACAGCCAGCAGCGGGAAGGTAGTAAAGTCATCACCTGAAAGGATGATAAAGTTATCCCCGCAACATCCTATTACATCGCTCACCTGCTTCAAATCACCTGTTGCCTCTTTTATGCCAATAATATTTTTTAATTTTGATAGCCTCTCAACAGTCTCGGGAAGCATATTTACACCTGTCCTGCCGGGGACATTATAGAGAAACTGGGGCATATCCACAGATTCTGCTATTGTCTTAAAATGCCGATACAACCCTTCCTGCGTAGGCTTGTTATAGTATGGGGTTATTAAGAGGGAGGCATCTGCACCAGCATCTTTTGCATGTCTTGTCAGCATTATAGCCTCTGATGTAGAGTTTGAACCTGTCCCGGCAATCACAGGAACCCTTTTATTTGCTATCTCTACTGTCAGTTCTACAACACGCTCATGCTCTTTATGGGATAGGGTGGCAGATTCACCGGTAGTCCCGCATGGGACAATTCCATTTGTACCCTCCTCTATCTGAAACTCAATGAGGTCAGCATAAGCCCTCTCATCTATTTTACCATCTTTAAATGGTGTAACTATCGCTACAAACGAACCTTTAAACATAAAATAAAATGATTACAGCGATTTTAGAACATGATTACATCAATTTTATTCTAATCTATGTAATCTCCTTTTGTAATCTCTGTAATCTATGTTAATACCCCTCCTCCCATATCTCGCCGTTATAAACAACTGATGTATCACCTTCCAAATATACATCCTTGAATCCTGTATGGTCAATTTTAAAATATATGTTTAAGATTTCACCACCCCTTGTCTTAACAGCTACCGGAGGTTTTACCTTTCCACTGAGTGATGCTATTATAGCACTGGCTGCTGCACCTGTCCCACATGCCAGTGTCTCATCCTCCACACCCCTTTCGTATGTTCTCATCAGTATATTATGCTCATCTATTATCTGGACAAAATCTACATTTGTTCCTGCAGGCTGAAATTCCTTATGGTATCTAATTTTCCTGCCTATCCCCACCACATCAAAATTATCTACATTTGGAACAATCTTGACTGCATGGGGGACACTTGTATTTACAAATGACAGTATTCTTATCCTCTCATCAACAGGTATCTCAATATTCCTTCTCAAATCCATTGGCTCAGGTAATGCAAGTTTAACCCTTTTCCCCCTTACTTCTGCCTTTATAATACCTGCCTTTGTTTCAAAAGAGAGGTTTTCCTTTGCTATCCCTAAAATATATGCAAACCTTGCCGCACACCTCCCGCCGTTCCCGCACATCTCTGCCTCGCTGCCATCTGAATTATGGAACCTCCACCTGAAATCAACTTTATCCGAAGGCTCTATCAGTATAAGACCATCAGCCCCGACTGAGAACTTTCTCCTGCAAACCCTTGCCGCAAATCTGCCTGCATCTTCCTTTATTAATCCAGAGCGGTTGTCAATCAATATGAAGTCGTTTCCACTCCCGCTTATCTTATAAAAAGGTATCTTTGACATAAATTCCTAATCTCCTCTGCTGGATGCAATTATATCAGGCGGTAAAATTGTGAGTCAAGTTTTAGCTCTGTAATTGGTCAGATAAAAGAGACTATCTCCTTGTAAGTGACAATGCTATAATACCGTATGTTCAGGATATTTATGTAAAGATTTTTGTGTTTACTTATGAAACCCGAAGTACAATCTATGAAGAATTACTTTATTGGGTTAGACCTTGGCGGTACAAATATAAGGGCTGCTGCTGTTACACAGGAAGGAGAGATTTTGCACAGGGTAAAGATACCTACAGAAGTCCCTCTGGGCAGGGAGAGGGTTATTGCAAATATTTTAAAGATAATAGATACAATAAGGCAGGAAACAAAAGGGCTTAAATTATCCGCCATTGGAATGGGGATCCCGGGGATAATATTTTTTGATAAAGGTATTATTGCCCAATCCCCGAATTTCCCTGACTGGATAGATTTTAATTTAAAGGAAAGACTTGAAAAGGAGTTGAATATCCCATTTTTTATAGATAATGATGCAAATCTGGCTGCAATAGGTGAGGGGTGGATTGGGGGAGGGAAGGGTTTTGATAATTTTTGTATGCTTACCCTTGGCACAGGCATAGGTGGAGGGATTATCCTTAATAAGAAAATATGGCGTGGCGAGTATGGAATGGCAGGAGAGTTGGGGCATATAACCGTGTATCCGGATGGATATCCCTGCAATTGCGGCAATAGGGGTTGTCTGGAGCAATATGCATCTGCTACCGGGATTGTTAGAATGGCAAAAGAAGAGTTAGGAGTTCGGAGTTCGGAATTAGGAGAAAAGAATATTACTGCGGATATGGTATATCAACTTGCAAAAAATGGAGATAGATATTCTCTTGAGATATTTCAAAAGATGGGCAGAATACTCGGAATAGGAATAGCTGACATTGTAAATATACTAAATATTGAGGTTTTTATTCTGGGTGGGGGAGTTGCGGAGGCATGGGATTACTTCATAGAATACACACGGGAAGAGATTAGAAGAAGGACATATCGCGTTACAGGTGAAAGGGTGAAGGTAATTAAAGCAGAATTGGGTGATGATGCAGGTATATTCGGTGCCGCTTATATGGCGATGAAAAATAGGGACAGCTACCATTTTAGATGCTGACATAGAAAAAGAGAGAAACAACTTTATGTCTAAAATGGTAGCTGTCCCTATTTTTGCTTATGCAGTTTATAATCAATACTGTCTACAAGTGCCTGCCAGCTTGCCTCAATGATATTTTCAGATACTCCTACAGTCCCCCACCTTGATTTGTAGTCACCTGATTCAATTAAAACCCTTGTCTTTGCCTCAGTCCCTTTTCTCTCATCAAGTATGCGGACTTTAAAATCAAGAAGTTTTACCTCCTTCAGTGCCGGATAGAATTTTTCAAGGGCCTTTCTGAGTGCATTGTCAAGGGCATTGACAGGGCCATTTCCTTCTGCACCGGCAATCTCCAGTTTATCACCCACCTGTATCTTTATGGTTGCTTCAGAAATCGGTTCCTCATCCATGTGTCTCTTTTCTACTATTACTCTGAATCCCTTTAACTCAAAAAACTTTTTTCTGATTCCTTTCGCTTCCTTCATCAGCAGTTCAAAAGACCCTTCAGCTCCTTCAAACTGAAAACCCTGATTCTCCAGCTCTTTTAGTTCACGCACTATATGCCTTACGGCAGGGTCGCTGCTTTCAAGGTCTATTCCGTATTCCTTTGCCTTCCAGAAAACACTGCTCTTACCAGACTGCTCGGATATAAGTATGCGCTGGGTATTGCCTACCATTTCAGGTCTTATATGCTCGTATGTCTCAGGGTTTCTCATTACCGCACTGATATGAATCCCTCCCTTATGGGTAAAGGCACTTTTGCCCACATAAGGTCTGTGGTTCCAGTGTCTCATATTGGCAAGTTCGTCCACAAAATAAGAGACCTCCCTCAATTTCTTCAACTGCTCATCTGTTATACAATCCAGTTTCAATTTTAATTTTAAATTTGGGATTATTGAGCAAAGGTTGGCATTACCGCACCTCTCTCCATACCCGTTTATTGTCCCCTGAACCTGCTCTGCGCCGAGGATTACTGCGATTATTGAATTTGCCACACCCACATCAGCATCATTGTGGGTATGTATACCGAGGGGTTTTGAAATATTTTTTTTCACATCCTCAAATATAGCAGGCAATTCATTTGGCATTGTGCCTCCGTTGGTATCACAGAGGACAATCACATCTGCACCGGCATCTTCGGCAGCTCTCAAAGCCTTTAAGGCATACTGCGGATTTTTCTTATATCCATCAAAAAAATGCTCAGCATCTAACATGACCTCATTGACATAGGTTTTTAAATATCTAATAGAGTCATGAATTAAATCAAGATTTTCCTCAAGGCTAATACGGAGGGCATCCCTTACATGAAGGTCCCATGTTTTTCCGAGGATTGTTATAACTGGTGCCTTTGAATTTAAAAGGGCTGATATGTTTTCATCTTCAGTTACCTTTATTTTTGACCTCCTGGTGCTTCCGAAGGCAGAGATTTTTGCATGTTGCAGTTTGTGCCTGCTTATCTCCCTAAAAAATTCCGTATCTTTGGGATTTGCTCCCGGCCAGCCGCCTTCAATATAGTGAATACCGAGTTCATCAAGCTTTAAGGCAATCCTGACCTTATCTTCAAGAGAGAAAGAGATATCCTCTGACTGACTTCCATCCCTTAATGTTGTATCGTAAATTTTTATGTGCTTCATTTCATACACAGATTACACAGATTTTAAAACATGATTACAGAGATTATAAAAATCGGTGTAATCTTATCTTTTAATCGGTGTAATCACTTCCCAAGATTAAATGTATTATGCAGCGCCCTGACTGCAATCTCTGCATATTTAGAGTCCACCACGCAGGAAATTTTTATCTCAGATGTGCTTATCATTATAATATTTATGTTTTCTTTTGATAACGCAGCAAACATTTTTGCAGCAGCACCTGAGTGGCTTCTCATTCCAACACCTACAATAGATACCTTTGCAATATTCTCATCTAATTTAACATCATGGGCTCCTATCTTGCTTACCAGTTTTTTTGTTGTGCGAAGTCCTCTCTTTGCGTCTGATTTAGGCACAGTAAACGATATATCCGTTAATCCCCTTTCGCTGACATTCTGGATAATCATATCCACATTGACCCCCTCTTCAGCAATTTTTCCAAATATCTCTGCTGCAATTCCCGGTCTGTCAGGGACACCTACAACAGTGAGTTTTGCCTGATTTTTATCTAAAATTATACCTGAAACCAATACCTCTTCCATTTCCTCATCCTCCATGGTAACGAGGGTCCCTTCCCCTTTCCCGAATGTGGGTTTTACGAGGATTGGGACGCCAAACTTTGCTGCAAACTCTACAGAGCGGCTCTGCAATACCTTTGCCCCGAGACTTGCCATCTCAAGCATTTCTTCATAACTGATTTTACTCAGCCTGCGGGCATCGGGAACTACCGAAGGGTCAGCAGTGTAAACGCCGTCAACATCATCTTTATAAATAATGCACCTCTCAGCTTTTAGGGCTGATGCCAGAGCAACAGCAGTTATATCAGACCCCCCTCTGCCGAGTGTTGTTACATCTCCCATCTCGCTTATTCCCTGAAATCCTGCAACAACAGGTGTAATCCCATTTTCAATCGCCTCTTTCAATCTATCGGCAGTAATCTTCCTTATCCTCGCACGGAAATGGAATGAGTCTGTAATAATGCCAACCTGCCTCCCTGTAAAGGATATAGCCCTGTATCCCATAGACTGGATTGCCATTGCCAATAGCGATGCAGATATCCTTTCACCACTGGACAGAAGGAGGTCCAACTCCCTCTGGTCCGGTTCACTGGAAATCTGATGAGCCATCTTCAGCAGTCTGTCCGTTTCCCCTGCCATAGCAGATACCACAACAACTACATGGTCCCCTGCATTGTGGGCAGTGACAACCTTTTTGGCTACTTCGCGAATCTTTTCAAGATTACCTACTGATGTGCCGCCATATTTATGAACTACAAGTGCCATAATTCAATTTTTCTAATCTATATCTGCCGAGAGAAAGAGATTCAAAAGGAGATTGGAAATTTTTTCAGGATACCAGTAATCCCATTGCCTCTTGCACCTCTGACAGGGTCTGCTTGGCTATCGTTCTTGCCCTCTTTGAGCCCTCCTGCAGTATTTCATTAATCTTCTCCGGCTTCCCCGACAGTTCTTTTCTTTTTTCAAAGATGGGTTTTACATAATCATTGAGATCTCTTGCCAGCATCAATTTGCAATCTGTACATCCAATACCTGCAGTTGTGCATCCTGTATATATTTCTGAGGCATCCCTGGCGGGTGAAAATATTTTATGAAATTTAAAAACGGTGCATATCTCAGGATTTCCTATATCACTCTTCTTCACCCTCTGCGGGTCGGTTATCATTGTCCTGACTTTTCTTGTAACTGTATCAGGGGTATCAGAGAGAAAAATGGCATTTCCATAGCTCTTGCTCATTTTTCTATTGTCTAAACCCGGCAGCTTCGGAACCTCTGAGACCAGAGCCTCGGGCTCTATGAATATAGTCTTTTTGTATATGTAATAAAATCTCCTTATAATTTCGCGCGTCAACTCTAAATGTGAAAGCTGGTCAATTCCTACCGGCACATAATTAGCCTTGTATATAATAATATCGGCAGCCTGAAGCACGGGATAACCAAGGAATCCGTAAGTGGTCAAATCCCTGTCTTTTATCTCCTGCTGTTTTTCCTTATATGTAGGATTTCTCTCAAGCCATGGAACAGGTGTTATCATGGAGAGGAGCAGGTGCAATACTGCATGTTCGGGTATCATAGATTGCAGAAATATCGTGCTCTTTTCCGGATTGATACCTGCAGCAAGCCAATCCACGGCTATATTAAACACATTATCTTTTATCTCATGGGTGTCTTCATAGGATGTGCTTAATGCATGCCAGTCTGCTATGAAATAGAAACATTCATATTCATCCTGCAACTTTTTCCATTTTTCCAATGCGCCGAGGAGATTGCCAAGATGAAGCCTCCCCGATGCTTGCATTCCGCTTAAAACCCGTTTCTTTTCCATAAAATTAGGCTGATGGCTGAAGACTGAAGTATTAATGTTTACCTCAGCCTTAAGTTCAGCCTTGTTTCGTTACATTGGTCTTCCAAGAAGTATGTGTATAGTAATACTTATAATCGGCACGATAGTCTTATCCACAGCGCCGCTTATAATAAGAATGAGCAGTATTATAAAACCATACGGCTCTATTGCACTGAACTGCAGTGCCTGTTTCCTTGGCAGGAGGCCCACCAGTATCCTTCCACCATCAAGAGGGGGGAATGGAATAATATTAAATATTGCCAGCCCGACATTTATCACAACGCTGTAATATACCATAAGCCCTACCGGGTCAATAATCATCAGAAGATATTTACTATCCGGGAGGGGCATTTCCACTATAAATCTGTATGTAATTGCACTGAAAACACCGATAATGAGATTTATTCCGGGACCTGCCATTGCTATCCACATCATATCCCTCATGGGATTTTTGAGGTTGTGAGGGTCAACAGGTACTGGTTTAGCCCAGCCTATCATTCTCGTCATGATAAAGACAAGTGTTCCTACCATATCAAGATGGCTCAAGGGATTTAATGTTAACCTCCCTGCCAGCCTTGCCGTATGGTCACCGAGTTTATCAGCTACAAATCCATGGGCGACCTCATGAAAGGTAATTGCTATAAGCATTGGGACAGCCAATACAGAAATTAACTGAATTACAGAGCCGATATCTGCCATAATAAAAATATATCTTAAAAAGCTGTATTTAACAATTAAAAAACATTTAACCAAATTTGAAAAAGAGATTTTAATATCTATTTTGAACGACTTTTTCCGGTGGATTATAAAAACTTTTCCTTTGACCCATACTCGGCATCCTTATGGCAGGCAAAACAGTTTATCCTGTTTTTTTATCTTTTTTTAGCATATCCTTTATAAATTCCAGTTCCTCTTCTCTGTTCTTAACAAGTCCATCAAGTCTTGCATCCCTTACAGCCTTAAGTATTAAGCCTATTTCAGGTCCCTTCGCTATTCCCATATTTATAAGGTCATCTCCTGTAACATCTATCCTCACATGCATAAGTTTTGTAAGGTAAAAGGAGATTGCCCTCTTTATCCTCTGCTGCGGCACCTTTGCCATCATAAACAGGAGGGCTTCAAGAGGGAGGGGATGAAGGACATCATATATCTGACTTGGCTTGATTTGCCCCTTACCTTCATTTAAGGATAATAGTTTTTGATATGCAATTCTTATCTGGTTTCTGTTTTCCAGCAGTCTCTTTTTATATCTCTCCGATATGGAAAGCCGCCGGCATACCTCTATAACATCTTCGTCATTCAATTCATCCAGAAGACCTATCAGATAGATAAACCACCCTTCAGCCTCCCTTCCCGTAAAGAGGAGGTGATACCAGGAGATAACCTCGCCGATATCTAAAAATAAATCCTTCATGGAGTCGCTGTAAACAATCTTTGGATGGATGAATCTGAGAAGAGAAAGTTCATGCATCCTCCTTATCATCTTAACAGGTTCCCTCTCTTTCAACATGAGGACGAGTTCTAAGTATAACCTTGAACCTGACAGGTGGTTAAAGAGGTCTTTCTTTACCGCATTTTCAAGTAAGCTCATGGTCTGTTTAGTAATGGTGAAATTGAATCTCTGTTCAAATCTTATTGCCCTGAATACCCTCGTTGGATCCTCTATAAAACTCAGATTGTGGAGGACCCTTATCGTCCTCTCCTTCAAATCCCTCTGCCCTCCGAAAAAATCCACGAGATTCCATCCCTCCCTTTTATTGAGGCTTATGGCGAGGGTATTTATTGTGAAATCCCTGCGATAGAGGTCGTTTTTAAGTGAACCTGTCTCCACAACAGGCAGTGCTGCCGGCCGTTCATAATATTCCATCCTCGCCGTTGCAATATCTATCTTGAACCCATCAGGGAGTATTACTACAGCAGTGCCAAATTTTCTGTGGCTTCTCACCCTTCCCGATACCCTCTCAGCAAGGCTTTCAGCAAAGGAGATACCATCCTCCCCTATCACTATATCTATATCAAAATTCTCTATCCTTAAAAGGATGTCCCTTACAAAACCACCCACTAAATATGCTGAAAAGCCCATCCTGTCCGCTGCATCCGAGACATCATCCAAGAGTTTCAATATCCTTTCGTTGAGCCTCTCCACCATAAGGCTTTTTAAATTCTTTGAAAATGGATACCTTGTAGTCCCTTCCTTTGGATGAAGAATTGCAGGCTTCTTTAGCGTATCTCCATAGATTGTCCTGAGCAAATCACCCCTGCTTATAATTCCTTCCAAGTCGCCTGAGTCATTTACTACCGGGACAAGTGTCTGTTTACCTAATATGATGATTTCATCTACGCGGTGGTATGGTGTATCAGGGTGAACAGGGGAAAATTCGCTTATCATCAGGTCTGATACCTTTTCCTTTTCCAGATGGTGAAATATAGCCTTTTCAACAATCTGTCTTGTTATAAGTCCAACAGGCTTATTCCCATCAAGCACGGGGAGGGTATTGATGCTGTATCGGGTCATTATTTCTTCTGCAGATTTTATACTCTCATCCCTATGGACAGACTTTACCGGATAGGTCATCATCTCACCGACAAGTTTTATCGGATGCACCTTTTCCCTGAGAATGTTGAGGAGAAACTCCTTTGCCTGGATAAGACTCATATCCTTTATTGTTGCAGAAGATGCAGTAGTATGCCCCCCGCCGCCAAAATCATGGGCAACTGCCGCCACATCTACTGCCTCTATCCTGCTCCTTGCCACAAGGTGTATCCTGTCCTCCATCCTTACCAATACAAAGAGGACATTCAGATTTTCCATATCCTTTAATTTATGGGTTAGGATTGCCAGGTCCCCTACATAATTTTCTAATGAGGCAGTAGATATGGCAACAGGCAGACCGTTTATATTGTATATCTCAAGTCCCTGAATCAGGTCATTCAAAAGAGAGACCTGCTCTGCTGAAAGCCCTCTCTCAATGAAATCTGAGACTGTATTGAGATTTGCACCGATTGACAGGAGATACGAAGCCGCTTCAAGATCCTCCTGTTTAGTGGATGTAAAAGTAAGGGAGCCAGTATCTTCATAAATACCCAATGCCATTATGGTTGCCTCTGCAGGTGAAATGGAGATACCCTTTTCCCTCAATAATTCCACAAATATAGTAGTAGTAGCTCCCCTCTCCCTTACCACTGATACCTCTGACTCTATATCCTGAGGGGTATTAGGGTGATGGTCATATACATGGACAGATATCCCCTTCCTCTTTACCACATCCTCAAAAGGACCAATCCTGCCTGCAAGCCTTGTATCCACAATAATCAAGGTAGTTATATCTTCAAGGGGTATATTCTTGAGTTTATCAAACTGGAAGGAGTAGTCTGAAGATTTTAAAAAATCCCTGACATTTTTCTCCTGTGACCCGGGAAATACAATCCTCGCATCAGGATAGAGTTTCTTTGCAGCCAGCATTGAGGCAAGGCAATCAAAATCCGCATTAAGATGTGTTGTAATTACCTTCATAAATTCATCCTAATCTTATATCATTCGTCAACCACCGTCAAATATTGACCCTCCTTTTTTTCCTTTCAGGAAAAGGGTTTAGTCCTTGACAATGTTAGTCATCGGGATTATATTTTACCCATCCATGCGAATAAAAATAACCCTATCAACAGATAAATCCGGTATCATTGACTTCAACTACCAGCACCAGATACAGGGATTAATTTACTCCTTCCTATCATCCTCAGACCCCGATTATTCCTCATGGCTTCATGAACAGGGATTTGTTTATGATAAAGACAAGAGATTTAAATTATTTGTCTTTTCCGGCATAACATTCAATGCCCCGATAAAGATAAATTGTTCCAACAGTTCAAACGGTTCAAGCGGCTTAAACGGTTTAAACAGATTGAACGGCTTTTTCTTTGAGGCTTCTCCGATAAATCCCTTTACCCTCTCCTTTCAAATAGCCTCCCCTGTCCATCAGTTCATCCAGCATTTGATAGAAGGCATCTTTAAAGAAGGACAGGAAATCAAACTCGGCAGGCAGTCTTTACAAGTCCATCATGTAGAAACCCTCCCCGACCCATTAGGAAGAACAGGTTTAAACCGTTCCAACAGTTCAAGTAGTTCAATCGGCTTGAGCGGTTTAAACGGTTTAATTGCCTTGAACGGTTTGAACAGTCTTTTAATGAAGCCTTTGGAATCCCCCATCTTTGTAAAAAAGCCTATGCCGGAAGGAGAACGGGATATATACCTCTTTCCCGGAGATGAAAATCATGAAGAATTACTCAACCAGAACCTCATCCACAAATACACAACACTCTACGGCAAACCATACAAAGGAGAACCTCTGAAGTTCGATTTTCGGTTTGAACAGTTTGAACATCTTAAACGGCTTGAACCATTGGAACGGTTGGAACGGTTTGATCTGCTTGAACGGTTTAAACGGTTTAAATCCTTCAAAGTCTTCAAAAACGGCAAGATAACAGGCGAAATAAAAGGCACACTCCAGCCATTTACAGTAAGCGGCTCTGAAGAATTGATAAGGGTCGGACTGGACTGTGGCTTCGGACAGAACAACAGCATGGGCTGCGGGTATGTAGAAGTAGTCAGAAAAACGGTTTGAACGGTTTAAACGGCTGGAACAGATGGAACTGCTTAATAAGACATGCTTAAT
>Ga0155468_1010_pt1 | contig 49570 bp, 54 predicted proteins | sample RifCSPhighO2_12_FD_107126 | JGI IMG/M metagenome (GOLD analysis project Ga0155468, IMG submission 107126) | Nitrospinae bacterium RIFCSPHIGHO2_12_FULL_39_42 | reverse complement strand
TCCTCATATCTGCTGCCGATAACAGGGCAAGGGCAGAGATTGCTAAAATTATGGAGACTTATGTAGCGGTTCTCACAAAGGATTATATGGCATCAACAGCAGGCGGCGCCGATGTATCCAAATCTGCCGAAGAACAGCATATAGAACAGACGCTAAAGAGCTTTTCGCAGATGACATTAAATGGTGCAGAGATTGTGGATAGATGGAAAGACCCATCGGATAACACCCAGTTTGCCCTTGCAAAATTAGACCTTACAGCCTTTAAAGATACACTTGATAAGGCAAAGGAATTAAATAGCAAGGTAAGGGACTATATAAAGGAGAATGCAAATAAGGCATTTGATGAGCTTGAGAAGGAGATAGAAAAGAGGGGGAATAAATGAAGAGGCATGGCGGCATACAGGGTTCAGAGTTCATAAATCTATCAGGTATCCTGTATGTCGCCACCCGTGTCTTTTTCCCTATCCTTATAGTCATAACCCTTTTTACCTCATGTTATTATGGGAAGTCTGCCGGCAGACCTGCCCTATCCGTTCCTGAATGGGTAAATAATCCTCCCACTAATGAGAGATATTATTATGCAGTGGGGAGGTCTGGTCCTCTCATTCCTGTGAATGACGCATGGGAACAGGCAAAGGAGAGAGGGAGGGCGGAGATAGGGAGATATATTGTATCTCATATCAAATCTTCTTTTACCTCAATTCAAAGCACAGGGGGAGATTATGAAGATGAAATTGTTGAGACCCTTTCCGATACAAAGCTGAATTATACAGAGGTTGTCTCTCAGTGGCATGATGTGGATGGTATAAATGGAAATAAAAACCACTTTTATGTGCTTATTCGTATTGAAAGGAGCAAGGCTGATGAATTGATAAGACGGTTTGGGAGATAAATAGTGTACTTATACGGATTTATAAGGATAAAAAAATAATCTATTTTCCGTAGTTAAGCCTTTCAATTAAATAATCAGGGAGACCTTCCCTCTTCATCTTCTCCTGGGTTAATGTAATATCATAGGGAATCCTCCTGAATTCAACAGTCATATTTCCACTGTCATAAATAACAAATGAGGAATCAGGGTTTCCATCCCTCGGCTGTCCTATACTGCCTGCATTTATAATATATCTTGAGGTTGGTTTAAGTTTTATGATTTTATCTCTTAAAACATTAACCGTCCCTTCTGCATCCTTTTCTATTGCAATTGGCTGATGGGAGTGGCCTATGAAACATAGAGGGGTGTTAAAATATTCAAAGTTTTCTATTGCATCAGACATATTCAGGATATAGTGCCACATAAGAGGCTCTTTTGGTGAGGAATGAGCGAGGGTGAGATTATCTGTAACCATATTTGCAGGAAGATTTTTAAGAAATTCTTTATGTTCTGATGTCAGTGTGTCCCTTGTCCATAGAATGGCTGCCACTGCATAATGGTTGAAATTGCTGATGTCTGTTATGCTGGCTGCACCGTGGTCGTGATTTCCCCCCAATATTACATCTGTCGAGGATTTAAGTATATCTATTGATTCATTGGGGTCTGCACAATAGCCAACAATATCACCGAGGAAAATTTTCCTTTCTATGTGAAGTTTCTTGATTTTCTGCAGAACTGACTGAAAGGCTTCTAAATTACTATGGACATCTGAAAATATTGCATATATCATTTATACTTCCAGAACTGTATTATGTTTCTCCTTAAAATTTTCTACAAAATTTCTTATTATCCTGTTCAATATTAAAAATCTGCTTTTTTCTTCCTCCGTTATTTTTACAGTATAATCACACTTTGATAATGGTATCTCACCGAATCCCTTTAATATCCCTTCTATCATGTCACCTGCTATTCTGCTGTATTCTGAATCCGATATCCCTTTTATGCAGACAGATATGCCAAAATCCTTAATTTTGATTCTATGAATAATATCCATAATAGCAGAGAATATGTAGGATAGTTTTGGAGAGGTAAGATGTGATGCCTTTCCGAATCCAACAAGCAGTATCTTTTCTGAAGGTATTTTGTTGCAGCTTGACAGCAGGACAGATTCCTTAAAATTTCCGAAGACCTTTTTCTTTTTTATTAAGTTTGAAATCTGCCCGTTAAGTAGCCAGTCAATATATCCTGCGTCTCCCTTAATGGGTATAACATCGTTAAAGAGGGATACAACAATCAACTCCGTTTCAGTTTTTAAAAGTTCCTGCGAAAGGGCTTTGATTTTTAACATTTTTATTTTTATCGCATTTAAGCTCCCTTTTAACCCTGTCCAGAATTCCGTTAACAAATTGACTGGAATCTTCTGTGCCGTATTTCTTGGAAATTTCTATAGCCTCATTTATGGTGACATTGGAGGGGATTTCATTTTCATACAAGAGTTCATATATGGCACTTCTCAGTATATTCCTATCTATAGCGCTTATCCTTTCAAGGGTCCAGTGTTCACTGAACTTTTCTAATATTGAATCAATCTTTTTGAGATGTTTGTAGGAGCCCATTACTAACTTTGAGGCAAAAGATTGGACATCTTCTGGAGTTGGGTTATGCTTCCAGAAAAACTTCATCTGAGCCTCTATATCACCTCTCTGGCTATCCCATTGATAGAGGATTTTCAAACACAACTCTCTTCCTCTTCTTCTCTTCTTCATTTGTCAAAAAACGAAAAAATAAAGTTATTTACTTTTTTATCTGCTTATACAAATTTACCATCTCAATGGCATTTATCGCTGCATCCCAGCCCCTGTTACCTGATTTTGTGCCGGACCTTTCTATCCCCTGTTCAATATTTTCCACTGTAAGAACACCGTGAATCACAGGAACCCCTGTCTCAATAGATATTGCAGCAATACCTTTTGCCACCTCTGAAGAGACATATTGATAATGAAGTGTATCCCCTCTTATTATTACGCCGAGGCATATTACAGCATCATATTTTTTAGATGCTGCAAGTTTTTTTGCAACATAGGGAATTTCAAATGAACCGGGGACTTTTATTATTTTAATATTACCATCTTTAACACCATGTCTTATAAGGGCATCCATAGCCCCATCTACCAGATGGCTGGTTAGAAAATCGTTAAACCTGCTGACAACCATCCCTAATTTCAAACCGCTCCCATCCAATTTACCCTGAATTGTTTCTGGCATATATACCTCCTCCCCTCAAAAAGTATCAAAGTATCAGAGTGTCATGGTATCAAAGGATAAAATTACTTTGACACTTTGACGCTTTGATTCTCTGATACTGCATTAATAAGATGTCCCAGCTTCTTCCTTTTTGTCTGCAGGTATTTTACATTTTCCTTTTTAGGATGAATTTCTATGTGGACACGGTCAACGATGTGAAGCCCATATCCCTCCAATCCTACAATCTTTCTTGGATTGTTTGTCATTAGTCGTATATTTCTTACACCAAGATTTACAAGTATCTGGGCACCTATTCCATAGTCCCTTAAATCAGCCTTAAAACCAAGTTCTTCGTTCGCCTGAACAGTGTCCATCCCCTGATCCTGGAGGGAATAGGCTTTAAGTTTATTTATAAGACCGATGCCTCTCCCCTCCTGATAGAGATAAAGGAGAATGCCGGTTCTCTCTTCTTCTATCATTTTTAGGGCATTGTGTAACTGCTCTCCGCAATCGCACCTGTAAGAGCTAAATACATCACCTGTGAGACACTGTGAATGGACCCTTACAAGTATATCTTTATCAGGCATAATTTCGCCTTTGACAAGGGCGATATGTATAAAATCGTTTATTGTATTTTCAAAGGCGATAATTTTAAATTCTCCGTAATCTGTTGGGAGTTTGGTTTCAGCAACTCTTCTGACAAGGGACTCTCTCTTCATCCTGTATTCAATAAGGTCCTTTATGGTTATAACTTTTATTCCAAACCTCTTTGAAAATTCCATTAATTGCGGGACTCTTGCCATTGTCCCGTCGTCATTCATAATTTCACAGATAACCCCCGCAGGGTATAGCCCGGCGAGTCTTGCTATGTCCACAGAACCCTCTGTCTGGCCACTCCTCACTAAAACCCCTCCCTCCCTTGCCCTTAATGGAAAGATATGCCCCGGACTTACCAGATCCAGAGGTTTTGCCTTTGGATTAATTGCAGTTAGGATTGTTGTAGCCCTGTCATGGGCAGATATTCCTGTAGTCACACCATACCTCGCCTCTATGGAGACGGTAAAGGCTGTCCCGAATCGGGACTCATTATTGTTTACCATCATTTGTAACTTGAGTTCATCCACCCTTTCAGGTGTAAGGGAAAGACATATAAGCCCCCTTCCGTGCTTTGTCATGAAGTTTATTGCCTCGGCTGTAGCTTTCTCCGCTGCAATCATCAAATCCCCTTCATTTTCCCTATCCTCATCATCCACGAGGATAATCATTTTACCTTTCTTTATATCCTCTATAGCCTCTTGAATTTTATTAATGTGAATATCCATAATTCTTTAAGAATTCAGTGTCAATTTTTGAATATTTTATATTAAGTGTAGAGCCGACTAATCTCTCCACATATTTACCTATTATATCACATTCTATATTAACCCCATCCCCGGCATTTTTATGCTCCAGTGAGGTCATTTTTAAGGTGTGGGGGATAAGGGCAATAATAATGGAATCATGATTTAACTCTGCAATAGTCAGGCTTATACCGTCAACTGCTACAGAACCCCTCGGGATCATATACCTCCTTAAATCAGCTGACATTGTTATTGTTAGATAACTTCCGTCAACCTTCCTCTCAAATTTTTTTATCCTGCCTACCCCGTCAACATGACCTGTAACAATGTGTCCCCCAAGATGACCGCCAATTCTTACAGCACTTTCAAGATTAACCATTTTGCCTGCCATAAACTCCATAACAGTAGTCTTTTTTACAGTTTCTTTAGATATGTCTGCCTCAAATGTCTTTTTGTTAATAGCTGCTACGGAGATACATATCCCATCTACTGCTATGCTGTCCCCTAATTTTAGCCCCTCCATTATTTTATCTGCACCTATGATAAGTCGTAAATTATCCCTTCTTTTTTGAATCTCTTTTACTACCCCGGTCTCTTCAATAATTCCAGTAAACATGGGTTTAAGTATTGAGTTATTGAGTTTGGAGTTTAGAGGGGAAAGGTTTCGGGATTTTCCTCATAACTCATAACTCCTAACTCATTTCAGGTATCCTTCAACAACAATATCACTCCCAATTTTATCCAAAGTTACTTCACTGATATTCAAAGAATCTTCCAACCTTTCAATCCCTTTCCCCCCTACAGCAGATATACCATCCTTTCCACCTATAATCCGCGGGGCAATAAAAAATATTACTTTGTCAACTATACCCGATTTCAAGGCAGATGAATTAAGTTCGGACCCACCCTCTATAAGTAAATTGGTAATTCCCCGTTTTCCAAGTTCATACATTAATTTTGAAAGATTGACCCTCTGGTTATCATCTTCCGTTATCATAACATCAATCCCCTTTTCCATCAGGGAGTTTAATTTTTTTGTATCCGCCCTCTTTGTGGTGGCGATTATGATTTCCGGTTTGGAACTCCTGCTGGTACGAGAAGAAACTTTAAGTACATTTGCATCAAGGGGAATCCTTAAATTGCTGTCAACAATTATCCTAATCGGGTTCTTTCCCCTCTTTCTTTTTAAAGCAACAGTGAGGTTTGGATTATCCTGTAATATCGTCCCTATTCCTACCATTACTGCATCAACCTCATCTCTTAACTTGTGAACCTGCTCTCTTGAAGACTTACCTGTTATCCACTTAGACTCCCTTGAGCATGTGGCTATCTTTCCGTCGAGGCTCATAGCAACCTTTAAAAGAACGAAAGGCATTCCCGTAGTTATGTATTTAATATAAACCTCATTGAGTCTTTTACATTCTTTCTCTAAAAGCCCTGCTGAAACCTGAACCTCCCCCTCTTTTAGTTCCTTTATTCCTTTACCCGATACAAGTGGATTAGGGTCAGTCATACCAACAACTACCCTTTTTAAACCACTCTTTATCAGCGACTTTGTGCATGGAGGGGTCCTCCCCTGATGGCAACAGGGTTCGAGATTAACATACATTATTCCACCTTTAGCATTTTTACCTGCTGCATTAAGGGCATTAATTTCCGCATGAGGGGTTCCTGCCTTTTTATGGTAGCCCTCTCCAATGACCTTACCTTCTTTTATAATTACAGCCCCAACCATTGGATTTGGGCTTGTTTCCCCTTTTGCTTTAAGGGCGAGCTCTATAGCCTGCCTCATATATTTTTCGTTCATGATTCTTAAACAGCCGTAATAGACACCCCGTTCTCCTCTGCCAATTTTATTACTGCATCTCTGTCAACCAGCATAGTCTTTTCTGCTTCAATTGCAAGGGCCGAACCGCTCCCGTTGATTATAGTTTCTATTGTTTTTATACCTATTGTTGGGATATCAAACCTATTATCCTGCTTGGGTTTTGATACCTTTACTACCACAGCACCAGCTTTACATAGTTCGCAACCCCTTTTGATAGCCTCATCTGTCCCCTCAATTGTCTCTACCGCCAGTATGGTATTATCCTTTACAACTACTGTCTGTCCAATATCAAGTCCTGCAATTTCCTTTGCAATTTTAAATCCATATCCCATGTCTTTTCTTTCACGCCCATCAGGAATATTCTTCGTTAGATACCCTTTTGATGGGAACAGTTTTTTTAAAAATAATTTCTGGTCTAACACCTTTATTCCCTCTTTTGTCAATTCCTCTGCAATGGCGAGCATGATTGTATCATCGTTTTTATTTTTGAGTCTGCTCAGAATCTTTATTGCCTTTAAGTCAAGTTTTGGATTTTTAAATAAAAGCCTCTTTTCTATTTTCCCCACCATTGTAACATCCTTAACCCCTTCGTTCTTCAGACATCGGAGCACCTTCCCTGCTTCACCTATGCCATATTGATATACAGCCTTTGAAAGAGGTTTCAGGGATTTTGCAGCCTTTTCCGTAAAGGCTATCGAAATTATACTGATACCCTTTGAATTTGCCTCCGTCGCAAGTATAAGAGGAAGCTCCCCCTCGCCGGCAATCAAGCCCAACCGCTTAATATCAAGATTTGTCATAATAAAATTGATTGATGTCTCTATAACGCATTTATAAGTTTTGACCTCTTTTCTATCTCCAGGGCAATCTGAAGAGAATATATCTCCTCTGCGACAGAGACCTTTCTTTCTGCCCCGTTGGTGGCACAATCAATAAGGTGTTTTAATTCAATTTTGAGGGGATTTTCCCTGTGAACAAATATCCTCTCTGTAAATGATTCCTGTTTATATCTGAGTTCCTGTTTTGTAATTGAGTGTTCAGAAAATGCCTGCCGGTGGATATGTATATCCTGATTTGTATAATCAAGAAATATATATTTATCCTTCTGTGTTATAGCAAGGGTTCTTATCTTGTGTTGTGTAGCTCTGCTTGCAGTTATGGTTGCGAGACAACCATTCTCAAATTTCAGCTGCACATTGCAGAGGTCATCCTTATCAGAAAAAACAGACTTACCAACAACATTAATATCCCTTACCTTTGAATTCAACAGATTCAGTATAATATCTATATCGTGTATCATTAAATCCATAACAACCCCGTCATCCTGAATCCTGGGGTCATATGGCCCAAGTCTCCTGCTCTCTATGAAGAGGGGGTTATCAACTATCTTTTTTAATTCCTGAACCGCCCCATTAAATCTTTCTACATGGCCTATATGGAGAGTGAGCCCCTTCTTTTCTGCAATATTAAATAATTCCCTTGCCTCGTCAATACTCCTCGTCATAGGTTTTTCTATTAAGATATTAGTGCCTGCCTGAAGAAAGTCCTTTGCGATTTTATAATGGAGCGATGTTGGGACTGCAATACTTGCCACATCCACTTTGCCAAGGAGTTTTTTGTAATCGCCATAGGACTTTGTATTATACTTCTCTGCAATCTCTTTACCCCTCGTTTCATTAATATCTGCTATACCTATTAGGCGAACATCTGGAATTTCCGAATAAACCCCGACATGATATTGCCCCATCCGTCCTACTCCGACTACAGCAACCCTTACCTTTTTCAATTTGTGATGCCTCTCTGAGATTTCTCAATAAATTCCACGAGATATCTGGCCTCCACTCCCATAGGAATTTCTTTTTTTATTTTTTCTATTGCCTGTGAGATATTCAATTCGGATTGAGAAAGTATTTTAAATATTCTTTTTAAATCTTCCCTTATCTGTGAAGGAACTTGATTTCTTCTTAACCCAATCGTATTAATTCCTCTTGGTTTTGCAGGATTTCCTTCCACTAAAAAATATGGTGGCACATCTTTAACAACCCTTGACATCCCGCCTATCATAGATAAACTTCCAATCTTTACGAATTGGTGGATGCCTGCAGCACCGCCAATAACTGCCCTGTCCTCCACTATGACATGGCCTGATAATCCTGCGTAGCTTGTAATAACTGTTTCATTTCCAATCTGACAGTCATGGGCAATATGGGCATACGCCATTATATAATTACAATCCCCTATTTTGGTAACACCGTTTTCTTTCATGGAACGATGGATGGTGACAAATTCCCTGATGGTATTATTATGTCCTATCTTTATATAGGAGGGACAATCTGTATATTTTAAAACCTGAGGAGAACCACCAAGTGCAGTACCCTCTGAAATATTGCAGTTACTTGCTATCTCAATCCAATCCAGAGAGACACGAGCCCCTATTTCTGTGTTGTCCCCGATTATAACATACTTTCCAATTACAGCAAAGGGCCCTATTTTTACTCCCTTTCCTATCCTCGCATTTTTATGGACAATTGCAGTCTCATGTATTGCCACGATAATAAATTTTCACATTTTATGGCTGAAAAATCAAGGCAATAAATTCACTTTACAATCTGGAATTCAAGCCAATTCAGTTAACTGTCTGCTTTTTTGTGTTACAAATATTTGTGAAATCCTGAAATTCTTGACATGGATTAAGCCTGGTGTTATAGTTTTTCTAAATTTATGGATATTTTAAAGTTAGACCAATTAGAGTATTATGTATTAAGCCTAATTAAACGTGTGTCAGAATTGAAAAGTGAGAATAACACATTGAAGGATAGCATTAACCGGTTAGAAAAAGAGAAGAATGTTATTAAATTAAAAATCGAAGGTATGTTAAAGAATTTAGAAAATCTGGAGTGAGATGAAGAATATTACTGAGGTTGAAATATTTGGTAGCAAATATACCATTAAGAGCGATACCGCCCCTTCATATACTATTGAATTGGCAAATTTTGTAGATAAAAAGATAAGAGAGATAGCGAAAAATTCTTCTGCTGTATCTTCACATAAAATCATTGTCCTTGCATCCATGAATATAGCAAATGAGCTTTTTCAGTTAAAAGGCGAGTTTGGGGATAAGGACATTCAATTTGACGAAAAAATTGAAGAACTGATTCAGATTATTAAAGATAGTCAAAAGTAAGAGGTATTAAATTTTCTTGATATGGCGATTATTTTATGATAATTTACTAATAGATAGGAGACTGGAAGGTTTAATCCCCTGTCATGTACGAGGTAGAGAGGAATTTTTGATCCAACACCAATAAAAAAGGGAGCTAATTAGTGGTTATGGTGTGTAAGCCTGTCGTATGCAGGAAACCTAAAGTAACCCGTATGGTTCCCACCCTGGTTTACCAGGTTCAAAATATCCTTTCTATACGGCATAAAGATGGGGGATTATCTGTTAATTAAGAGACTTGAATAGATATGATACAATTTACTGAAAAACAGATGTGTTTTTGGGTTTATATAAAAAGGTTAATTAATTGTATGATTGGTTTTTTCTTTAAACAGGAAGGGAAAAATTGCATAAAGCAATATATTTTGGTGAATTCCGTATTTAAAAATGTAATATATAAAAGGCAGAATACAACAGGAAATATATATCGGCACATTATGCATTGTGAATCTAACAAAAACCTTTCTGTAGAAACCATCTGTTTTTCAGTTCGGGAATTTCCCGATTCAACAAGTTTCCTGCTCTCTTAAACCTTCACAGTATCTCCCTATTATATTTAAGTCGATAGGCGTAAGGTGCCATGCGTAGGGGTTTTTAACTCTTTGTTTATTACGCCTTAAACTTATTATGCTAACTGATAATATCTTGGTAAAAAATGAGATAAGGGGAAGACTTATCTCTTTAAGGAGAGGGCTTGATATAAAATGGATAGGAGATAAAAGTATTGAAATAGAAGAAAGGCTATTTAATGAGAGGGATTTTCTGGAGAAAACATACATACTCTTTTATTCTGCTTTTGAAAAAGAGGTTCAAACAAAAGGGATGATAAAGAGAGCCGTTGAGATGAACAAAAAGGTCTTTCTGCCAGTAACAGATTTTAAGAATAGAAATATTTTGATTTCGGAATTGTATAATAAAGAAGAAGAGATAAGGATTGTTCCAGAGAATGTTGTAGAAATAATAATAGTCCCGGGTATAGCATTTAGTGAAATAGGTAGCCGAATAGGATTCGGTAAAGGATTTTATGACAAATTTCTATCCAGGCTTCTCGTTGGGGTAAAGACCATAGGGCTTGCTTTTGATTTTCAAATCGTTGATGAAATACCATTATATAATCACGATTTCCTTTTGGACAGAATCATAACTGAAAAGAGGGTAATTGATTGTAAGAAGTGCAGAGATAAAATAGAGAGGGGGTAAAAGATATGGTTATAAGTATCAAGGAAGTGGCAATATTAACACTGATTTTTCTGATAGGTATCCTTTTGGGATACCTTGTTAGAAAATTCTTTGCAGAGATCAGGGTCAAAACTGCTGAGGCAATGGCAAAGAAGATAATACTTGATGCAGAAAAAGAGGCAGAGAATAAAAAGAAAGAGGCGATGTTGGAGGCGAAGGAGAAGTGGTATAAAACGAAGGCAGAATTTGAAAAAGAGACTCAGGAAAAAAAGAGCGAGCTTCAGAATTTAGAAAAGAGGCTCACGCAGAGAGAGGAGAGTTTAGAAAAAAGGATGGAACTTATTGACCGGCGGGAAAGAGAAATCGGTCGTAGGGAGAAAGAAATAGCAAGCTCAGAATCAAAGGCCAAGGAACTTGAGCAGAGATATAATGCACTCCTTAAAGAAGAACTTCAGAATTTAGAGAAGGTTTCAGGTATGACGGCTATTCAGGCAAAAGAGGAACTTAAGGTAAAACTTGTGAATGATGCAAGAATGGAAGCGGCGTTACTTATAAAAAAAGTTGAAGATGAGGCAAAGGCAGCAGCCACCGAAAAGGCAAAGATGATACTCAGCCTTGCTATTCAGCGATGTGCGGCCGACCATGTTGCTGAGACAACCGTGTCAGTGGTTGACCTGCCAGATGATGATATGAAGGGAAGGATTATAGGGAGAGAAGGGAGGAATATCAGGGCACTTGAGATTGTAACAGGAGTTGACCTTATAGTAGATGATACCCCCGGAGCTGTGACAATCTCCTCTTATGACCCCATTAAACGAGAAATTGCCAGGATTTCATTGGAGAGGCTAATAAATGATGGAAGAATACATCCGGGAAGGATAGAAGATGTTGTAGAAAAGGTAAAAAAGGAGATTATCATTTCAATAAAGGAAGAAGGGGAAAGGGCGGCCTTTGAGGTTGGAGTTGACGGATTGCATCCAGAGGAGATAAAGCTCCTTGGCAGATTAAAATATAGGACCAGCTATTCCCAGAATGTCCTCCAGCACTCAAAAGAGGTTGCTTTTTTATGTGGGATGATGGCAGCAGAGCTTGGAGTTAATGTGAAAATGGCAAAGAGGGCGGGGTTCCTTCATGATATTGGAAAGGCTGTAGACCATCAGACAGAGGGAACTCATACCCAGATAGGAGTTGACCTTGCGAGGAGGTATAATGAATCAAAGATAGTAATAAACGCTATTGCAGCCCATCATGAAGATGTAGAGCCTGAATCTGTGATAGCAATTCTTGTTGCAGCCTCTGATGCCCTGTCCGCATCTCGACCTGGTGCAAGAAGGGAGATGCTTGAAAGTTATGTCAAGAGACTTGAGCAGCTTGAGAAAATCTGCGATGCCTTCAAGGGGGTGGACAAGGCTTACGCCATTCGTGCAGGAAGGGAGATAAGGGTGATTGTAGAACCTGAAAAGCTCAACGATTCTGAAATTATGTTTCTTGCAAAAGACATCGCCAAGAAGATAGAGTCTGAAATGGCATATCCGGGAGAGATAAAAGTAACTGTACTCAGGGAGGTTAGGGTAATAGAATATGCACGATAAAAAAGAAAACTTACAACCTACAACTTACAACTTACAACCAATAATAGTGGTTAGTTGTTAGTGGTTGGTTTGTAGTTACGGAGGTTATGAAGGTATTGCTTATTGGAGATATAGTAGGAAAAGTGGGGAGAAGGGTCCTGTCAAATGTTGTATTCAAAATTATTGACCAGATGAAGATAGACTTCTCCATTGCCAACTGTGAGAATGCTGCAGGTGGATTTGGTATCACGAGAGAAACAGCAAATGAAATTTTTAGCTGCGGGATAAATGTCCTTACTTCAGGTAATCATATATGGGATAAGAAAGAGACCCTGCAATTTATCAATGAAGAGAATCGTATACTGCGTCCTGCAAACTATCCGGATGGGGTTCCCGGGATGGGGAGCGGGATATTTGAGACAAATACAGGTATTAAAATAGGAATTTTGAACCTTGTGGGAAGGGTATTTATGGATAGTCTGGATTGTCCATTCAAAGTGGCTGATAGGGAGATTGCTAAACTTAAATCTACAATACCTGATAGTGGCAAAATTATAATAATTGACATGCATGCTGAGGCAACTTCAGAAAAAATTGCCATGGGATGGTATTTGGATGGCAAAGTCAGTGCTGTGATTGGGACGCATACCCATGTTCAGACTGCTGATGAAAAGATACTCCCTGGTGGTACTGCGTACATTACAGATGCAGGTATGACAGGACCGTCAAATTCAGTTATAGGAATTAAAAAGGAAATGGCACTATATAAATTCCTTACAAAAATGCCAAAGAAATTTGAAATGGCTGGAGGTGAGGGGCAGTTTAACGGAGTTGTAATTGATATAGATGAGAGTTCTGGTTTGACAAAAGGGATTAAGAGACTACAGTTGACAGGGTAAAAGCAGTTGAAAGTTCCTAAAGTTAAAAGTTTATAGAGCTGGAGATTTACTTTATAACTTTATGAACTTTATACATTTAACTTTTTATTTATGAAATTCTACATAACCACACCTATTTACTATGTAAACGATATCCCTCACATAGGGCATGCCTATACCACTGTAGCGGCAGATACTGTTGCCCGTTATAAAAGGTTTCGCGGGTTTAAGGTGTTTTTTCTGACAGGGACGGATGAACATGGGCAGAAGGTCCAGCAAGCGGCAGAGAAGAGAGGAGTGGCACCTGACAGACATGCCGATGAATTTTATATTGCCTTCAAGGGTCTCTGGCAGAAGCTTAATATCTCAAATGACGATTTTATAAGGACTACAGAAGATAGACATAAAAGGGTAGTTCAGGATGTGCTTCAAAGATTGTTTGAAAAAGGGGATATATATAAAGAGAATTATGAAGGGTGGTACTGTCTATCGGATGAGAGATTCTGGATGGAAAGGGACCTTAAAGAGGGCAATTGCCCTGATTGTAATAGAAAAGTTGAATACATAAAAGAGTGGAACTATTTTTTCAGAATGAGCAAGTATCAAAACTGGCTCATTCAATATATAAAAGATAATCCCAAATTTATAATGCCTGAAAGCAAGTGTAATGAAGTCCTGGGGTTTCTTGAAAAACCACTGGGAGACCTCTGTATCTCCCGCCCAAAGGAAAGGTTGTCCTGGGGAATACCTCTTCCCTTTGATGAAAATTATATCACCTATGTATGGTTTGACGCACTGGTGAACTATATCTCAGCTATAGGATTTGGATATAACAAAGATAAGTTTGAAGAGTGGTGGCCTGCAGACCGCCATCTTATTGGCAAGGATATACTTACAACCCATTCAGTTTACTGGTCAACAATGCTTATGGCACTGGAATTGCCGCTTTCAAAAAATATATTTGCCCATGGATGGTGGACTGTAAACGGGGAGAAGATGTCAAAATCCAAAGGGAATTTTGTAAACCCAAATGAAATAATAGATAAATATGGTGTTGACCAGTTCAGGTATTTTCTATTGAGAGAAGTGCCATTCGGTCTTGATGGAGATTTTTCTCGGCGGGTAATAGTCGGGAGGATAAACAGCGACCTTGCCAATAACCTTGGTAATCTTCTCAGCCGCGTTCTCAATATGGTAAAGAGATATTTTGATAGTATAGTCCCCCCACCTTCGGAGATTAAAGATGATGATTCGCTGTTAATTAAAAAGGTGGAGGAGATTATAGAAGATATAGAGCCACTTATGGACAGTCTTTCCTTCAGCAGGGTTCTGACAAAGATATGGGGGTTTATTGATGAGACAAACAGATATGTAGACCATTCTGCGCCATGGGCTCTGGCAAAATCTGATGTTAATAGAGAAAGACTCGGAACTGTTATCTATAACTCCGCAGAATCTTTGAGGATTATCGGTCTTTTAATATATCCCTTTATGCCAAATACAGGAAGAGAGATATGGAATCAACTTGGGATTAAGGATAGAATAGAAAATTGCAATTTTGAAGAAGCAAAAAAATGGGGTGGCATTAAATCGGGGGTGGAAATAAAAATAGGGAAACAACTTTTTCCGAGGGTGGAGGAGAAGATGGATACTGGTGGCAAATCTTAAACCTGCAAAGCTCATGGGCATAGAATCTCAGGGTATGGTGCTTGCGGCAGGAAATGAAGGACGGATAGTCCTTGCCGGGTTTGATGGAGATGTGAAGCCCGGATGGAAAGTGAAATAGGCTTGACACAATTTTCTACCCTCTGGTATATTTTTCTCAATGGGGCTGTAGCTCAGATGGGAGAGCGCTTGAATGGCATTCAAGAGGTCAGGGGTTCGATCCCCCTCAGCTCCACCACTTCTTTTTAGCAACCTTATAAAGGTAATGGTTAATTATTTAAGAAGCCTTTGTCGGTTTCAGATTCTCATCGAGTTTTATAGCCTCATCTATTAGCATTACAGGTATATCATCTTTAATTTCATACATAAGCCTGCAAACCTTACAAATAAGCCCGTTTCCATCCTGTGTAAGGTAAATATCTCCTTTACATTTGGGGCATGCTAATATATCTAATAGCTCCTTGTCTATTGGCATAAATCCTCCCTTTTAAATTGACGATTGACGATTGACTGCTGAAAATACATCCTCAACGGAAATCATCTCCATGCATTTAATTGTATCACATCTCCGTTTATAACATCCGCTGCAATCAAGTTTTTTATGAATGGTAATATGATTATCCCCATAAAGTCCGTTTCGCAGAGGGTCTGAGGGACCATAAATGGCAATGGTCTGGGTCTTAATGGCTGCAGCCAAATGAAGTGGACCCGTATCTCCTCCTATAAAGAGGCTACACCTTTTTAAAAGTGTAACAAGTTGTTTTATAGAAGTAGGTGGTGCCGTCAGAGGAGTGTGTGACATTGAAGCTGTAATATCTTTTATCATTGTCTCTTCGCCGGGTCCCCATGTAAAAATAACATCAGCTCCCATTTCTGAAATAATGCGGTCTGCCAGGCGGGCATAATTTCCCATGCCCCACTCCTTTGTTCTCCAACCAGCAGAGGGATTAATCGCAATAAGGGGTTTTCTATTCGGGTTATGTTGTGAAAGAAATTCATTGATGTATTCAGTATCTCCTGGGGAAGTTTTTATATGAAATTCCTTTTTAATTTCTTTCAAGCCAAGCGGTTTAAGGAGACTTAAGTTTTTATCAACCACATGAATATCTTTGTCTTCAGGAGATACTTTTATATTTGTAAATAATGTATTTAAATACTCCCGACAGTTTTTTGAATCAAAACCAATTATAGTTTTTGCTCCACTGATATATGAAATAATCCCACTTTTGAATAGCCCCTGTATGTCTATTGCTATATCAAATCTTTCTCTTCTCAAAATCTTTATAACTTCTAATAATTCCCTGAATACAGAGCCCTTTAAACTTTTGCGCCACTTCCTCGTATTTATTGTAATTACTCTATCAATATCTTCATTACCTTCCAATACCTCCCTTGCCTTTTCTTCTACAATCCATGCAATGTAGGCATCCGGGAGATTATGCCTGAGGGTTCTGAGTACAGGGAGTGCATGAACTGCATCACCAATGGAACTGAGTTTTACAATTAGAATTCGCTTCATAAACTTTCTGCCACAGACTTTCACTGACTAAAGAAGATGAGAAGATAAGAAGTTTAGTAGTTGGGGAGTCTCAGCCTCTCTATTACCCCGGTAGATGACCTTTCTTTTTTATCCCCCGTGATTGCCACCTTTCCACCATAGGACCTTACTGTCTCCATCTCAGGGACAGTATCTTCAGTGTAATCAGTTCCTTTTGCATGAACATCGGGTTTTAATGTAAGAAGGAGTTTTGATACATCTGGTTCATCAAAGATAGTTATATAGTCAACATACTCAATTGCAGAGATGATTTCAGCCCTTTCAAATTCTTTTGTTACAGGTCTATCATTGCCCTTAAGTTTTCTTGCCGAAGAGTCGCTGTTAATAGCTACAATAAGGGTATCCCCTAATTCCTTTGCCTCTTTCAAATATCTTATATGCCCCACATGGAGAATATCAAAACAGCCATTGGCAAAAATAATCTTTTTCCCCTTCTCCCGCTCTTTTTCAACAAGAATTTTAAGTTCATCTATATTTTTTAGCTTATTCATTATCAATGGCATTCCAAATCTCTTCGGTCGTCACAGTTGCAGTTCCACTCTTCATTACTACAATACCACCTGCATAATTTGCAAGCCGAGCCGCCTCCTTCATTGATGCTTTTGCTGCAAGGGCAAGGGTAAAGGTGCTTATAACGGTATCCCCTGCACCTGTTACATCTGCCACCTCATCTGTACCATAGATATCTATCTCTGTAATATCTCCATTTTTCTCAAAGAGGGTCATTCCCTCTTTACCCCTTGTTATGAGGAGTCCGTTACTTTGAATCTGTTTAAGAATCTTTTGTCCATGGTGTTTTATATTGTTTTCATTTAATGCAACATTTAATGCCCATTCTACCTCCTCAGTATTTGGTGTTGCCGCTGTTACATAACAATACTTCAGGATGTCAAAGCGGGAATCAACAGTAACAATCTTCTCTCCCTTTTTTGCCAGCCTGTTTATGCTATTTAAAATCCCTTCTGACAGTGTTCCAAGTCCATAATCTGATACGAGAATAGTATCAGCAATATCTACTGTCTCCATAAAGATTTTTAAAAGCCTTTCCTCAGTTTTTCTGCTTATAGTATCATTATTTTCCCTGTCTATCCGTATGACCTGCTGTTTTGTAGTGTTATAACCACCTGCAAGAATCCTTGTCTTTGTAGGTGTCAATCTTGTCTTGTCTGAAATTATTCCTTCAGTGTTTATCCCCTTTTTCTTTAAAGTATTTATTAACCCCCTTCCCATCTCATCATCCCCTACAACACCCAGAGGAAATACATCACCCCCGAGGGTATTAATGTTATTTACGGCATTTGCTCCGCAGCCGGGGAGAACCGCTTGGGAAGTGTATTTAAGTATAATGACAGGTGCCTCCCTCGATATTCTGGAGGTCATACCGAAGATATACTCATCTGCCACCATATCCCCTATGACCAATATCTTTTGTCCTGAAAAGTTTTTTAAAATAGCTTTCAGCTTATTTTTGTTCATAAGAATTAAGAGGCAAGATGTTGAGGGGGCAAAAGATTACCTGGGAATGCACAATAAATGATACATGATATACCAAACCAAATTGTCTCGTCCGGGTCTTGCATTTAGCATCCTTATATTTTGTATCCTGGTTGTAAGTCTTTTATTCCACATCCACATAAATCGTCTTTTTCATGTCAAATCGTGTGGCGGTAATTGAAACGGTTCCTCTGGCAGCACCTGTGAGGGTAATGGGAAAGTAATATGCACTAAGACTATCCGTAGTTGCTATAGTTGCACTTGATGAGGCGGCAGAAAGAGTTCCGTATGTATTTACTGAATAAGTCACAGTTACAGTTATATCTGCGGTACACCCACCCAAATTAGAACCATCTGTATTGTATATCTTTGTGGTTATTGTGGCTGTCCCATCTATGCCAATTTTACTATTATCACTCCATAGGTCCAATGCATTACCTTCACAAGAGGAAGCGCCTGAAGTGGATGGGCCGGTAATTTTGTCCGCCTTGCTTGAACCACAGCCTGTCAAACTGTTAACCATGGTAGCGAGAAGAATCAGTATTATTACTGTTTTTATATTCATAGTGCTCTCCAGTTTAATTAGATTCTTCGTTAATATTAGTTCAAGATAGTCTGCTTTATTAATTCATGAGATATATCACTGTATATCCCAACAGCACCTATCCCGTTCATCAGCACAAATCTTATTTTTTCTCCCTTTACCTTTTTATCTAAGTAGAGAGATTCTACAATGGTATCTGTATCTAAATCGCTTATTGCAGTTGGTAACCCTGCATTTTTTATAAGATTGATTACCCTATCACAGTCATCTTTACTACATAATCCCTTTTCCAAAGATAATCGTGCAGCATACACCATCCCAATGGCAATTGCCTCACCGTGTCTGTATTTCTTATAATCTGTAAGTGATTCAATGGCATGTCCTATAGTATGACCAAAATTTAAGGCTGCCCTTAGACCTGTTTCCCTTTCATCTCTTGATACTACATCTGCCTTTATCTCACAGGCTTTTTTTATTGAATATATCAGCGCCTTTTCTTCAAGGTTAATCAGTTTTTTTATGTTGCCTTCCAAGTATTCAAAGAAATCTCCATCCCTGATAATACCGTATTTTATAATTTCTGCCACACCGCATAAAATCTCCTCTTTTGGCAGAGTCTTAAGTGTATCTATATCAATGAACACAACCCTTGGCTGATAAAAAGCCCCTATCAGATTCTTTCCTTTTGGATGATTTACTGCTGTCTTACCACCAATACTGCTGTCCACCTGTGCAAGCAAGGTGGTGGGAATCTGCATATATGGAACACCTCTTAAATAGGTTGCTGCAACAAATCCTGTTATATCGCCTATGACCCCGCCACCAAGTGCAATTAATGAAGATTGTCTCTCTATTTTTATATCTGTTAACCAATCATATATTTTAACAGCAGTTTCTAATGTCTTATATTTCTCCCCGTCAGGTATCTCTGTAAGATGAATTTTAATATCTGCCCCTTTGAAAGAGTTTTTCAAAATAGAGCCGTAAATTTTATTTACAGTAGGGTTTGTAATTATGGCAATCTTTTTACCTGCAATTATATTACTCAATCTCTTTCCGGCTTCTGTAAGGAGTCCCCTATCTATATAAATTGAATAACTCCTTTCCTTAAGCCCTACATTAACAACCTCCATGATTTAGCAATGAGCAATGAGTAATGAGTAATGAGTACAGAAATAATTCTCCTTCGAACTCATTGCTCGTTGCTCATTGCTTTATTTTATGTCTTTATTATCTTCGGTGTAATAAATATCAATAATTCCTCGCCAAGATCCGTATCAGCTTTCTTTTTAAACAGCCAGCCTATTACAGGTATCTTCATAAACCATGGGACCCCTGCCACACTCTCCTGTTTTGTTGTTTTATACAGACCACCGATGACAGTTGTATCCCCATCCTTTATCAAAACCTCTGTGGTGGCCTTCTTTTTGATTATACTCGGTGTTCCCTGAACCTGTTGTCCAAAATCTGCCTCATTCTTTGTGGCCACTATCTTCATGGAGATATAATTGTCAGGTGTGATATGTGGTGTTACCGTCAGGCTTACCGTGGCATCAATAAATTGAACCTGGGTTCCTGCTGAAGAGGTAGTTGGATAGGGTATGCTTCTGCCGCTCTCAATTACAGCTTCTTTGTTATCGGAGGCAGTTATCTTGGGTGTAGAAATTATCCTTGCCCTACCTGATGACTCTAAAGCTGATAGACGAATATCAAGTTGACTTGCCCCTGTTACACTGCCGAGTGTCGCACTTATTGCACCTCCGGTTCCAGTTCCGGCAGCAGCAGGGAGGCTCACGGCACTTGTACCGACAGAGCTTCCTGTAATGCCAATTGTATTCGGGAAATTAGCATCTGTTGTCATATTAAGACCCCCGCCCCACTGGATTCCCAATTCCTTTGAAAAGTTCCTGTTGACCTCTACTATTCTCGCCTCTATAAGAACCTGCGGAGTCCTTTTATCAAGTTTTTCAATTAGCAATTTCATATCGGCTAATTTTTTCTTTGTATCCTTAACTATAATTGTGTTGGTTCTGTCATCTATTGTAATATCGCCCCGCTTACTCTTTATCTTTTCCAGATTTTTTGTCAGTTCCCCTGCCTTTGCATAGCTTATGGAGAGGCTCTCTGTGACAAGTTCTTCAACCTCTTCTTCAACAATTTTACTTTCTATTACAGCCCTCTTTGCCTCCATTAATGATTTTCTCTCTTCTGCTATGGCTGTGGCAGGTGCAATTCTTATAATATTTCCCTCCCTTACCATGTCGAGTTTATTTGTCTTCAATATAATATCCAGTGCCTGGTCCCATGGAATACTTATCAGCCTCATTGTTACTTTTCCTTTTACATCCTCTGTGGTTATTATGTTCAAGTCGCTAACCTCTGCGATGAGTCTGATTATATTGTTTATATCTGCATCCTGAAAATCGAGCGATATCTTCTTGCCTTCATACTTCTTCTCCCCTGGAAGTGCTTCGGCCTTCTTTGTTTCTCCTGCAGCCATCTCTTTTGTTTCTATCTTTTTTGCCTCTCCTTCAGCCCCCGGTGGTTCTATGTCGAGTATAATATTAGTACCTTCACGGGATATGTTATAAGAAGAGATATCTGTCAATTCTGCTATCACCCTTACTAATTTATCTTTATGCTGAAATGAACTTACCCTTTTTACAAAGGCTGATACCTGCGAAGTATCCAGAGCCTTCTGCCCCTGTGGTGATATGGTGGCATTTTCTATCTCTATTGAGAGTCTTTTTAATTCATCTTTCTTTATAAGGCTGAATTTTGGCTCCCCACCCTCTGTCTTTACAATTACCCTTGTTTTATCTGCAATCTTCTGAATTTCCACATCTCTCACCATAATTACAGCTTCTTCTGTAGAAGCTATTTCACCAGTTTTTTCAGCCTTTTTTTCTTCTGGATTTTTTATGGAGACTATCAGTTTATTGGGTGAGGGTTTTAATATCTCATGAGGTGTATGAGATTTGAGTCCGATCTCAATCCTTGAGGTATTGTTCTGAGGGAAATAATAAAGGTTGATAGTTCCAATAACCCCTTTTTCAACCTCTATTGGCCCTTTTATTGTTCCAGGGTCTATGTTGGATAATTCAAGAATTAATCTAAGAGGGTCCTGCAATTTAAAGGCTGTATATTGAAGCAGGTTGTCTGCCTCCACTGTAAGCTGAGTTGCCTCCGGCAAAACCTCTGTCTGAATATTTATAATAGACCCCTTCTCTTCTTCTTTTGTTTCTGTTTTTTCTTGGACTACTTGTGTGGAGGAAGGAATATCACTCTTTTTTACCTCTGCTTTTGGGGTAGCACAGCCAGAAGCCAGAAGTAAGAAGTAAGAAGTAAGAAGCAAGAAGTAAGGAATAAAAAATAAGAAGCCTTTACTTCCTTCATTTAAATTTTGCATTTTGCATTTTGCATTTTGCATTTTTATCCTACTCCCCCTTCTTTAATTTTAATTCAACAACTCTTGTCTTTATTTTCTTATCCACATCTATATATTTTTCCTCAATTATAAGCACTTCATTACCTATCTCTTTTACAATCCCCCTCCCCTTACCTATGTATGTCCCTCTCTTTATTGTATAGCCTTTTCCATCAGGGGCTTCAACAAGTGCATATTTACCTATGTCTCCCCACATTATTGCAACTACTTTTATTGAGGATACATCAAATTCTTGTAAAGGAGTCATAGGGACATTTTCCAGTTCTTTTTTGAATCTCTCTTCCTCTTTTACCTCTTCAATTTTTTTCCTTTCCTCTTCTAATTTTTCCTCTTCCTTTTTACCGAGTATAACAGACCTGAAAGGGTCAACTTTGCCAGTCGGGTTGTATATATATTCATCTACTTGAAAAATCTGCCCTTTGGGGGATTGAGTATCTTCCGTTTTTTCTGCAGAAACGCTGTTTGGTGGCAAGCCAACAGTTTTATCTTCTGCTCCATATGCAGATTGAGTATAGCACAAGAAGATATAAACTAAAAGGTGAAAAGCGGTGTGTGGTAAAAATTGTAATTTCATTTCTTCTCCACCTTTTGTTCGGGAGGTTTCTCCATATACCTGAATGTGGTAGCAAAACAGTCCATCTCAATGACTGTCCTCCCTTTCTCCTCCCTTGCATTACCCATCTTTACATTTGAGATTGTAACAATTCGGGGCATCTTGCTAACCTTATCAAAAAATTCCAGTGTATTATGAAAACCGCCATTTGTTTTTATCTGAACAGGAACCTCTGCATAGAAATCCTTTCGACTTTCTACCCCCGGTTTAAAAACAAGGATATCCAGTCCTGATTGCATAGCGAGATTTGAAATTGATGTCAGAAGTCCTGGTATCTCTTTTTCTTCAGGCAAATGAGCTCTTGCAATTGCCAATTGTGTATCTATATTCTCTATCTCCTTTTCAAGTGCGGGTAATCTCTTTGCAACCTTTGAGCTCTTTACAATCTCCTGCTGAAGATTAGACAGTTCCCCATTTAACCTTGAGATTTCTTCAGCCCTGCTGCGTTGAATTAAAAAATAATAGGCTGTGAAAATCAATATCTGTATTACAAGAATGACAATCCATCGCTGATAGGCTGGAAAGGCTGCAATTCTATCATATGGTATTTTTTCTAAAATCTTTTTCAGTTGCTCCATTTTTAACGACCCTCTTCCATTTGCTGCACTTTCTCTTCCGGGGATAAATTAAGGGTAATATTTAAAGTGAATTTTTTTACCTTTTCCCCTTCTATAGTTGTCTGTTGAATTTCAAGAAGTTCTGCATCTGAGAAATATCTTGACGCCTTTATATTCTCCATGAATGTTGCTATACTTGGATTTGAAAATGAAAAACCATCCATTTTTATCTGTCCACTACCTTCAGAGAGTGATATAAGCCATATTTCAGAAGGGAGGATGATATTTATATTATCAAGAATTCTGGCTGGTCCCTTCTGGGTATTTTTCAATTCTCCTATTGCCTTTACAATCTCTTCAAGCCTCTTTTTCTTTTTTTCCTTATCATTAATTTTGTCGATAATTGATTTAAGTTTTTCAAGTTTTTCCTTTGAATCAGATATATTTTTATTAATATTTTCTATATTTTTATTTTGAGAATACCACAAAAAACCACTTATGCCGATGGTTATAAATATTAAAATCACCCCTAATAATAACTGCTGTTTGGTCTTCTCCCTCTCTACGGCTTTCCTGTCAAATATAAGATTTATCTTTATCATGGTATAAAATGAAGAATCTTACGAGGGCTTTGCCTTATCTTTTAATCTCCTCATAGCAAGCCCTACACCTATAGCAGCTAACGGTGCCATCTCCTGTATATATTGAGGGTCGAACACCTTGTGGTTTACCTTTATATTTTTGTATGGATTAATTATCTCCGTAGGTATATCAAAATTCTCTGTCAGGATTTTTTCTATCCCATGAATTCTGGCGCAACCGCCACTCAGGATAACCCGGTTTATGTTTTTACCGGTAGATTTTATAAAATCATGAAACATTTTATTTATATCATGTGATAATTCTCCAAGGGCAGATATAATTACATTAGCCACATCCTTTTCGGAGGTACCGTTTAATCCTATTCCCATCTTAAGCTTCTCCGCTGTATCATAGTCTATATTAAAGTTTTTCTGAAGTTCGTGATTTATCCGATTGCCGCCGCCTGTAATATCTTTTGTATATTCTGTGGCACCATCTACCAGTATATTTACATTTGTAAAGGAGGCACCTATATTTACGAGTACAAGCACTTCTCCGACAGGAACCCCATAATTGAATTCATAGCCATTTTCCATAGCAAATACATCCAAATCAACAATAACAGGCTTTAAATCTGCATCAATGATGGGTTTATTCCTCCCTTCTACCAATTCCTTTCTTGCAGCCACCAGAAGGACATCCATGTTTGCCTTTGGTGCACCCTCTTCTCCTGTTTCCTCCTTCTCCGCTTCTTTGGCCCCGGTTTCCTTTATAATCTGGAAATCTAAGTTTACCTCCTCAATATCAAATGGGATATATTGCTCTGCCTCCACCCTAATGGATTCTGCCAGTTCATCCTCTGTCATTTTGGGAACATTTATCTTTTTTATTACGACAGACTCACCGGATATTGCCGTTACGACCTCTTTAGTTTTAATCCTTTCTGTTTTGAAGATATTCTTGATGGCATTTGTTACTATCTCAGGTTTTTCTATTAGTCCATCCACAATTGTCTCCGGCGGGATTGGTATGATTCCGAAATTAAGGAGTTCAAACCCCTTCTTCCCCTTTTTTAGCCGAACCAGTTTTATGGAATGGCTTCCTATATCAAGTCCTACAATATCCTTTGTCCCAAACATAGTTTAAAGTGATAACCTGATTTTTATTAGAAAAACTTTTTAATCTTTGAATACCTTTTTTCTGTTACTGAATTTTAACCCCAGGGCTATGAGTATTTTTCTCTTAGTATCCAATCTGCACGGGTATCCTTTTTCAATCCTGTCTATGGTCTGAAAAGATAGTCCTGTCTTCCTCGATAATTCAGCCTTACTTATCAATTTTGATTCTCTGATTTTCTTTAAATTGTTTGCGCTATACATTTTTTTGATATTCTGGATAAGTTGCATGAATATTTACCATAATTCATCTACAAATGTCAAGCCTTTTTATAAAATTAATAATAATTTTATGAAATTATATCAAATTAGTAGTTAGAAAAAACAGTCATGTGGTATAAGAATAATGATTTATAAGGACATAAAAAAGATGGGGAACAAAACAAGTTATAATTAGATTCTGGAGAAAAATGTCATTTTTCACCGCACACTAATTAATGAAGATGGAAAGGATTTACCTTTTTTCATATTCAATCATTTCTCCAATTACAATCTCTTTTCTGGTGTCCCTTATTATGGCTGTGGATGTGTTTTCCATTGGGGTTATTACCTGAAGACTTCCTATAACAACCTTTGGAAGCTTTATCACCTCACCCCTTTTTATCTTTTTTTCTTTCTCCTCTCCACTTTTAAATATAGTAAATCTGTCACCAGCAGATACCCCTGTCTCCCTTCCTAAATCAATATAGACAATATCTTCTGTTCCAACGGTAGTCTTTTGTTCTTTAGCTTCTATGATATAACCCCTCATATCCTTTGGCTCTACCTTTGCGGCAGGGTCTATCATAGGAACAATTATATCTTCCCTCTCCTGTAATTTGTCTCCGAGTTCTATAGCTTTATATGATTTGATTATGCTTGCTGTTGAGTTATCATCCCTGACCTCTTTTATTTCCAGTTCACCAAGTATCTCTATTAAAACACCGACTGTATTACCTTTAACAGGATGCGTAACCACTCTCAGAGGTTTATAAGCTGTGAATCTGCTGCCTACCTTTGCCCCACTTTTTTCTCCAATATTTATGTAAACCATGTCTCCTCTCCCAAAGATAGTTCTTGGTTCAGGTGAGTCAAACACTACCCCTTTCTCCATTTCCTGTGGAATTATATAGCCAGAGGTTGCAATAACCACTTCCGTAGTTAGTGGAATCTTTGCCGGAGGTGGGGGTTGGAGGGTTACCTGAGGGAGTTCAGGTATCTTGTCCTCATCCACTTCAGCCTCTATTTTCTCTATTTTTTCTTCTGGTAATTCTGGAATGATTTCAGGCTCTGCTTCAATTTGGATTTCTTTTTCAATCTCGACCTTATCGAAGATACCTGGTATTGCAATATTGTTCCCCGGATATATGAGGTCTGGATTAGTTATAAATTTATTTTTATCCCAGATATCGTGCCATTTAAAAGGATTATTGAGATATTTCTTTGATATATCCCAGAGGGTATCCCCCTTTTTGACAATATGCACCTTTGGGGTTTCTGTAGATTCTTTTTGAGGGAGGTCTTCGGCAAAAGAGGTCAAGAAGCACGAAACAAGAAGCAGAGAGCAGAAGATAGGATAAAAAACCCCCTTCCCCTTTATATCTTGTCCCTTACTTTTTGTTCCTTGCTTCATTTTCCTTTCTCAATAGCCTTTATTTTTTCTTTTGCTAATCTTGAGACTGTTTTTTTAGGAAATTTCTTTATCAGGTCATTTAACTCATTCAGGGCAGATTTTTTATCACCAAGTGCATAATATGTATATCCAATTTTTAACATAGCATCAGGAACCTTATTTCCATTTGGATATTTTTGTATAACATTTTGAAATTCAGATAAGGCGGTTTTATAATCCTTTTTGGCATAATAACATTCGCCTATCCAGTATTGAGAATTGTCAGCCAGTTCACTCTTTGACTGGCTATCCAGAAATACCTTAAAGGCAACAATGGCTTTATCATATTCTCCGAAAACAAAATTATCATAGGCATTTTTATAAAGCTCTTCAGGAAGCAGAGCCTTTAACCTTTTTAATTCATCCTCCCCTTTCTTTTCCTCTGTTACAGCCACTTTAATTTCTTCAGGTGGTTTTGACTCTGCTTTTGCAATCTCCTCTTTTTTAGGAGGTGGAGGTAATTCTTTTACCTCAGGCTGAAGAGGGGGGAGTTCTTTTATCTCCGGTTGAGGCGAAAACGGTTCTTTTGAAGTGTTCTGAGTGGAGGGTAATTCTTTTACCTCAGGTTCAGGTGAGGGTTTTTCTGCTTCTACCTCTGCAGGTATTTCTATTCCTATTCCTTCCTCAACCTTTGCAGACAGGTTGAAGACCTGGTTTTCCAAATCTTTTACTTTTTCTTCAAAATTCTGCAATCTATTTTCAATACTGGACACTCTCATTTCAGCATCAGTATTACCTTTCCGGGTATCAACCATCTGGGTCTTCAGATGGGCTATATCTTGTTTTAATATATCTGTAGTCTTATCAGAAGAACAACCGACGGCTGAAAATTGAAAAAGCAGGATAATAAGTAAAATCTTCTTTTGCATTACAGTCTCCTCACCTTTCTGAATCTTTGCCGATTATAGATAAATAGCCCATTCCTGTCAAGGAAATTAGCTTTCAAATCAAATAAGGGGTTGATAGCACCACTATAATTTTCTATAATTCAGTATTATGAATAAATCTAAAATTGCCTTCTACAGAATTGCTAATGGAGTAATTATAGCCCTCTCTATTGGTTACTGCAATATATTATACGGAGAAGAGGCCCCCTTACCTTCTTTTTCTCCAGAAAGGATACATAAGCATATTACATATATGGCATCAAAAGAAACTGATGGAAGATTGACGGGGGGAGATGGCAGTGATAAAGCCGCCAGATATATTGAAGAAATTTATTCAAAGTATGGGCTTGAGCCTGCTGGTAAATATTCCGGCTATTTTCAGCCATTTGAAATAAAAACCAGACATCTGAGCAGTAAGAATCATTTTTCCATAGGCACCCATAAATTTGAGCTAAAGAGAGATTTTATACCTCTCTATTTTTCAGGGGAAGGGGAGGTATCAGGTGTTACATCTTTGGCAAACTCCGGGCTTAAGATGGAAGATTATAAGAATTGTCAGGGGAAAATAGCTGTAGTGCTGGGTAATACCCCTGTCGGAGATGAAAACAGGAACGAATTGATAATAAAAAAGATTGAACTTGCCCAGGAGGGCGGCGTAAAGGGGTTGATAATTGCAGTAAAATCAGCAGATGTCTTATATAACGATTTGACTACCTTCCCTGAATTTATCCATCCAGCATATCTTAAAAGATGGCAATCTCAGCATCCATCAATGACAGATACTTTATTGGAGATTAAGACTACCTCCACCATTGCGAAATTTAAAATGCCATCTATAAAAATACCTGTTCTTATGTTTGTGTGGGAAAAACCTGTTGAGGGTCTTTCTGTAGATATGAAGGTGAGATTTGATGATATGGCAATCAAAGGCAAAAATATAATCGGACTTATAAAAGGGAAGTCAGATGAAGTTATTATTATTGGCGCACATTATGACCATCTCGGAAAGGATGGAGAGGGGAATATATTTTATGGTGCTGATGATAACGGAACAGGGATAGCCGCACTCCTTGAGATAGCCTCTTCCCTTTCTAAAGTAAAGAATAAACTCAAAAGAAGCGTTTTATTTATTGTCTTTGATGGTGAGGAGTGGGGATTACAGGGTGCAAAGGCTTATGTCAATAACCCTGTCTTCCCTTACGAAAAGACAATTGCAATGCTTAACATGGATACGATAGGGAGGAATAAACCTGATGCGATATACATCCTTGGCTCTTTGAGAAACCCTGATTTAAAGAGGTTGAATGATAGAGTGAATGAGGAGGTTGGATTAAAACTTCTGGATACGATAGAATTCGCTTTTGACCACGGAAGCGACCATTATCCCTTTTATGAAAAAGGGATACCATCAATAGATTACACATCCAGCTATCACGAAGACTTTCACAGGGTTACTGATACAGTTGAGAAGGTGAATATAGATAAGGTATCAAAGGTTGCTGAACTGATATTCCGGGTTGCCTACGAAATCGCCACTACCGATATTAAATTTGACAAGCCAAAGGAGGTTTATGTACCATTTCCAAAGAAATAAACCATGACAAAAACAATAACAAGGATGATTGTAATTGCAATTATTATGGTTGGTGTCGGCATCTTTATGCATTTTAAGATTCCTGATGTAAAGCCCTATGAAAAAGGGGATATGAAGGTCGTCTTTGTGCCGGATGATGACTCTCCTGAAAACCGCAGACACCTGATAACCCTCAGCGCTTTCACTGTAAAAGAAGGTGTGGATATGAAAGAAGTGAGAATATTCTATAAAAAGGTGAAGGGTGAGGATTTTAAAGTGAGTGTAATGCAAAAGGTAAAAGAGGGTTCTACATATGTAGATTCCCTGCCGGGACTTCCAAAAGGCGAAAGGTGGTTTTACTACATAGAAGCAGAGGACACAACAGGTAATATAATGACGATACCTGAAAGAGTTAAAGAGGGAAGGCAGATAAATTTCTATGTTACATTTGAGGGAACTGCAAACCGCTTATTATTTATTTCCCATATTGTATTAGCTATTACAGCCGTTATTTTCTGGGTTCATTCTGTATTTTATGCTGTCAATTACCTTATTACTGGAGAGAGATATAACATAAGACTGGAGTTTTACTCTGTCCTTTACGGCACAATCTCATTTTTTATCTTTGCCTTTCCTGTAGGAGGCTATATTGCCCATCAGGTCTTTGGGCAGGCATGGAGCGGAATACCATTCGGCTGGGATATTACAGACAATAAATCTTTGATTACTTTTTTATATTATGCCGCCATTCTTTATCTTGTGAAGGGTAAGTTTAATGGCAGGAATACCGGCAATGGGGATATTATAAATGATAAGAATTTCTCTCTGCTTGTAATTTTAGGCATTGTGATAACCGTTATTGTTTACAATATCCCACACAGCTATTTTATCCAGTAACTTGAAGATACCCTGACTCTCCTATTTCAAGCCAATACTGTTATCTCATATTGCTCCTGATGAAGGTCATAATCTGCTTTTACAACTATCTTCACCTGTAAATCATTCTCCAGTCTATCTATATAGCGGCTCTCTTCATCAAAAAGCATATCCGCAATTACAGGGGGGACATTCAGGAGGACCTTTCTCTTTGCGGGAGAGGTATTTGTAACCCTTTGTATCTCCCGGAATATTTCATAACATATAGTGGTAGGCGATTTTATATTTCCCCTCCCTTCGCAGTAGAAACAAGGCTGGCAGAGTGTTTGGCTTAAAGAATCTCTGACCCTTTTCCTTGTCATTTCCACAAGACCAAATTCAGATATTTTCATTATCTTTGTCCTTGACCTGTCAGTCTTCAATGCCTGCTCAAGTGCATGAAATACCTTCTCTTTACTATCCTCTTTCTCCATATCTATAAAATCTATGATTATTAAACCACCTATGTTTCTCAGACGGAGTTGATAAACAATTTCTTTTAATGCCTCTAAATTGGTTTTTAAAATGGTCTCTTCGGGATTTCTCTTGCCTACGAATTTTCCTGTATTTACATCTACTGCGGTTAGTGCCTCTGTCTGGTCAATAACTATATAACCACCGGATTTTAACCATATCTTTCTGCCCAATGCCCTTTCTATTTCTATATCTATTCCATAGGTATCAAAAATGGGGTCTTTCCCGGGATATAATTCAATTTGTGATTTCAAGCCCGGCATATAGGAATCTGCAAATCTTACACACCTTTCATATTCTTCCTGGGAATCTATCACCATTCTGTCAACATCTTTTGTAAAAAGGTCTCTTATTACTCTGAATATGAGGTTAAGGTCCTGATTGATAAGAAAGGGTGCGGATACCTTATCAGCCTTTTGTTTTATGTCATTCCAGAGTTTCGTCAGAAACTCAATATCAGCTATAAACTCATCTTTATCCCTGCCTTCACTGGCAGTCCTTACAATGAAACCAGAACCCGGAGGCTTTAGCTCTAAAAGTAATTTTTTGAGTCTATTCCTTTCTGATTCATCATCTATCCTTCTGGAGACCCCGATCTGATTTACGGATGGCATAAATACTAAATACCGTCCCGGCAGTGTGATATAAGATGTAATCCTTGCCCCCTTATTCCCTATTGGGTTCTTTGAAATCTGAACCAGAATCTCCTGCCCCTCCTGCAGTAATTCTTCAATCGGAGGTCTCTGGAAGAATTCTTCCGAAATCACCTCCTCGCCGGGTTGTGTTGACTCTTCATCTGGAAAAGATACTTCTTTACCTGCTATCTCTTCGTATTCTCCTATTATGTCTGGTAGATTTATATCTGATACATAAAGAAAACCTGATTTCTCCAGTCCTATATCCACAAATGCCACCTGCATCCCGGGGAGAATCTTCACAACCCTTCCTTTATAGACATTACCAACAATACCTTCGTCCTTCTTCCTTTCAATATAGAGTTCGGATACAACTCCATTTTCTAAAAGTGCTACCCGTGTCTCCCAACTATTAGTATTAACTATTATTTCAGATGACATAATAAAATAAGCAATGAGCAACAAACAACAAGCAATGAGCAACAAACAATAAGCAATGAGCAACAAACAATAAGCAATGAGCAATGAGTAATAAGTTTTTTCCTCATTGCTTTCCACTCATTGCTTCATTTCCACCCCTGTCTTTTCAATAGATAAAACCGCAGTCTCTATATCCGGAGAAACCAAATTTTTCAGCACCTCAATTGGCTGTAATAAGATACCATTAATAACCTTTAACCCCATATCAATTTTTAGCAGGGAATTGTCAAACCGTTTTTCAACTTTGATAAAATCTACCAGTGGTCTTATATCAACCTTTTTCACCACATCTTTTCTGACCCTGTCAATTATTACCTTATCCTGGAGAAAGAAATTTTCAAATTTCCACTCTACACTATTTTTGTCATATTTGTTAGAATTAATATTTATTGAAAAAATAATCCTGTCAGTAAGGGCAGGTATAGATTCAACCCCCTGAGGGATTGGTTTGGCAGATGTTATTTTTAACCCTAAGGGTAGTTTCATATTTAATCTCTTAATTACCTCATCCGTATTTATATATCCTTCAATTTCTGCATCGAGGTATTCATAAGAACTTTCTATCCCTACGGGGAGGGCGAACCCGAAGGATATCTTTGGGTGAGGATGGTATCCTTCCGAGCAAAGAAGAGGTATCTCTGCCCGTTTGAATGCCCTGCTGAATGTCCTTCCAACTTCAAGATGGGACAAAAATCTCATATCCCCCTTTTTTTCATATCTCATCCTGATTCGACTGTGGACAGAAGAATGAACTCTTTTGACCGGCGTCTGATGAGCGGTAAGTGGTAACTGCTGACGGTCTTTTAGTATCAGGCACTTTGATGAGTCAATGCCACACCCAATGCAGTCATCGTAACGACAATCAGGGGATAGATTATTTTCAAGAGAATTTTTATATTCCCTGTACAGAAACTTCTCACTTACACCTGTTTTGATGTGGCTCCACGGCAGGATTTCATCTTTTTTAATCTCTCTGCCGGCATAAAATTCAGGGTTAATCCCGCATTCTTCAAAGGCATCTGCCCACTTTTTAAATTCAAATTTCTCTGTCCATCCATCAAATTTACACCCAATCTTGTGGGCAGTCTCCAGCACCCTGCCCAGCCTTCTGTCCCCCCGCGCAAATACCCCTTCAAGAAAACTCATCTCTACCCTATGCCATTTCAAATTAATTCTTTTATTCATTTTAAACTTCCTATGCAGGTAGCTGAGTTTTCTTTTCAGGCTATTCATCCCTTCCTGCCCAACCCATTGAAATGGCGTATGCGCCTTTGGAACCAATGATGATATGCCTACATTTATATTCTTTATCCTCTTCTCCCTCTTTAAAATCTGGGTGCAGATATTGTATATCCCCTCAATATCATCATCTGTTTCATAGGGGAGCCCTATCATAAAATACAGCTTGAGAGAATCCCATCCTGATGAAGCGATTGAATTCACCGCTGAAAATATATCCTCATCCTTAATCTTTTTATTTATTATATTCCTCATCCTCTGTGTCCCTGCCTCTACCGCGATGGTAAAACCTGTCTTTCTCACCCTGCTGATTTCCTTTAATAACTCAGGATTAAGCGTATCAGGACGCAGAGACGGCAGGGAGATGGATATCTTATCCTTTTCAAATTTATTCATAATCGCCTTTGCAAGAGGCGTGATATTACAGTAATCACCGGAACTCAGACTCCCAAGAGATACTTCTTCATATCCTGTATTCTTAAGTGTCTCCTGCAGGAGTTCTTCAACCTTTTGCGGCGACCTCTCTCTCAGTGGGCGGTATATAATACCTGCCTGACAGAACCTGCATCCATGTGTGCATCCCCTGTCTATTTCTACCGATACCCTGTCATGTATGAGCGATGTATATGGGACAATCTGAGATGTGGGATATGGAGAAGAATTCAGGTCATGGACAGTCCTCTTTTTTATTGAGCTATACCCTTCCTTTAAACCCTCTATTTTTTCAATAGTATTATCATCTTTATATGATACGGAAAAAAGAGACGGGACATAGATTCCTTCAATATCGGATAGATTTTTAAGAAGCCTCTCTCTATCGTAGTGCGAGGCTTTAGCCTCGCCTATTTTATCAATAAGCTCTGAGACAATCTCTTCCCCATCCCCTATTACAAACAGGTCAAAAAAATCTGATAATGGCTCAGGATTAAATACGCAGGGTCCGCCGCCAATGACAAGAGGGGTGTCATCCTTTCTGTCTGCCTGTCTTAAAGGTATCCCCCCCAATTTTAAAATATTTAATATGTTTGTATAGCTGAGTTCGTATTGAAGTGTGAATCCCAGTATATCAAACTGATTTAACGGGACAGATGACTCAAGACTTGCAAGTGGGAGATTATTTTTGAGCAAGAGTTCTTCATAATCAGACTCAGGGGCAAATACCCTTTCAGCTACAGAATCCTCTCTCATGTTAATTATGTGGTAGAGTATTTTTAATCCCAGATGTGACATCCCCATTTCATAAAGGTCAGGAAATATGAGGGCAATTTTTATAATCCCCCCATCCCCCCTTTTAGTAAAGGGGGATTTATGAATGGAATTTATTTCATTCCCGAGATACTGAGACGGCTTTTGAACTTTTCTGATTATATCCTTGTATTCATTTGATACAAAATTCATCCTGACCCCTTGTTAGAACAGGGATAAACAACCCCCTGCCCCCCTTTAATAAGAGGGACTATCCCCCGCCCCCTTTTTCTAAAGGGGGACTGAGAGCTACTGGGGAAATTATATCAGGCAGAGCAAAGGGGAGTCAATTGACAATATATAATTGACAATGGTAAGGTTATTCCTGTCTGCGAGTGTAATAGCAAGAAGGCTTTAAAAAAGATTGAATCTTTTGGTGAGTTAAGGAGTTTGTGAGTTGAAGCGATACCCTGTCATCATAACCTTATTTTTTTTCTTAAATATCTTTTTCTGCTGTGGCATTGCTATAGGGTCTGATCATCTGAATTTCTACGAAATAAATGTAGAGGCAGAACCATCCAATCATACCTTAATTGCTACAGCTAAATTTACAATAAAATCCATAACAGGAGAAGGAATAAAATTTTTCTTAAACGAAAAGGCAAAAATTACAGAGTTAAAACTAAATGGAGATATAAAAAACTATAAAGGGGAACTAAGAGAGAATAGCCTTTATGGGAAAGCAGGTTATGAAGTTGAGATAGAGATACCTCAAGATATAAAAAAAGGCTCGTCTTATGTAATTCTGGAGTTAAAATATACCGCCGCATTTGATAAAAAACCTGAGAAGCCAAAGTTTTCAAGGGAATTTATCTCTGATGAGGCAATTGGATACATAGGTGAAGATGGGACATTTCTATCACCTTCTGCACTCTGGTATCCTGTAATGGAAGGGGTCAAAGACTTCGCTTATAAAATAAATATCACATCCGGGAAGGGTTATGAATATATCACTGCTGGTGACAGAATCAGGAGAGAAGAAGAGGGAGATAAAATTATAACCTCTTTTCAATTCTTAAACCCTTCAGAGGAGATATTTCTTGTAGGCGGGAAGTATAAAATCTCTGAAGGGATATATAATGATATAAAGATTTATACCTACTTTTTCCCTGAAGACGAAGATTTATCAGATAGATATATTGAATCTGTAAAAAATTATCTACAACTCTATGAGGGATTACTTGGTAAATATCCATTCGGTCAGTTCAGTGTAGCCTCAAATTTTCTTCCAACAGGTTACGGCTTCCCGACCTTTACACTTCTTGGTCAGGAGATACTCCGCCTCCCCTTTATAAAGGATACATCACTTGGGCATGAGGTTCTTCATAACTGGTGGGGGAACTCTGTCTATGTAGATTATGAATCAGGAAACTGGTGTGAAGGGCTTACGACTTATCTATCTGACCATTATTACAAAGAAATGAAGGGGGAGGGTATCAATTACAGAAAGGAGATGCTGAGGGGTTACGCAAACTATGTGAATGAAGGGAATGATTTCCCTCTTAAAGATTTTAAAAGCCGAACAGAGACCTTCACAAGGGCTATTGGATACAATAAATCTGCCTTTGTATTTCACATGTTAAGGATAGAATTAGGGGATGAAAAATTCTTTACTGCCTTAAAAGAGATTATAAAGAGGCAGTCCTTTAAAGTAACCTCATGGAGAGACCTTCAAAAAATCTTTGAAGAGGTAAATGGACAATCCCTCGAATGGTTCTTCAAACAGTGGATAGAAGATACAGGCGCCCCCTTTTTAAATCTAAAAAATGCTGCATATAAAAAAAATGGAGAAGGCTATATTACATCCTTTAAATTAGTTCAGGATGGGAAGCCCTATTTACTCAATGTCCCTATAGAAATTACCACAGAAAAAGGAAAGGTAAAAAAAATAATCAGAATAAAGGACAAAAAAGAATCTATAGAGATAAGAACTGCCGACAGACCTTTAAGCCTCTCTATAGACCCTGATGCAGACATTTTCAGACTCCTCCATAAACAAGAGATACCTCCCACGATAAGCAGGGTGATGGGTGATAAAAACAGGATAATCGTTCTGCCTACAAATGGAGATAAAGAAATCAAGAAGGCATATAAGGAGGTTTCAGATGCATTTTTATTGGAAGGGAAATCAACCCCGCCTCTTATTAAAAACGATTCGGATTTGACAATGGAAGATATTAAAAATAATGCCCTATTTATATTTGGAGGTTTAAATGAAAATAGGGTATTGGAAAAACTAATTGATAAACTGCCAGAAGGTGTATCTATAAGCAGGGATAAGATTACTATTAATAAAAGGAGTTATCAGGAGAAAGGCAATTTTACTGTTCTGACCATACCAAATAAACTCAATCCAGACAAGGCTATAATGATAATCATAGGCTTTGACCCGAACAGCATAAGGGCAACAGGCGGAAAACTCATTCACTACGGCAAATACAGCTATCTCGCATTCAAGGATGGAAAAAATATTGATAAGGGGATATGGGATACAAAGGATAGCCCTTTGATTGTGAATTTGGAAAAAGACTAAAGTGTCGTTGCGAGCCGAAGGCGAAGCAATCTAATTTCAATTTTGATAATATACAACAACTCTTGAGAATCTTTGGATATATTTGTATTATACAGGCGTAGCATGGGTATGAAAGAGTATGTTATTATCGGGCGGGCGTTAGGTGTTACCTATGTCTATAAATTTTACAAAAGATTTGACCCCTTTGTAACCCGCAGGGATAAACTCCGGTAGGACTCCAGAAATACATAGACTGGATGTCGCATCAAGTGCGACATGACACTAATCCCCTCTGCTGAAAGTCTTTGGCAAGTTCGTGTATCTCCTCTTCCCGCCCCACTCTTACCTTGCAAAGAGAAGATTTGGTAAAAACAAATATGTTGACAGTTATCCATTATATAATTGTCTAATTAATAATACCTTCAATATGACTATTCAACAGAAAATAGGTAAGAAAGTCAAAGCATTCAGGTTAAAAGCTGGTATTTCTCAGGAAACATTGTCTTACTTGGCTGATTTAGATAGAACATACATTCCAAGTATTGAAAAGGGAGAGAGAAACATTTCAATTACCGTCTTGGAAAAATTAGCAAAAGCACTCAAGATCTCAATGAAAGATTTTTTTGATGAATGATTTTAAGCCAATAGATAAGTCAAAGTTTTTTACCTTAATTGAAAGGTATCGGAAAATTCAATCCGATTTTTTGAATGAATTTGGAGTGGATGATATTTTTTCAAACAGTAAAATTTACGAAATTGTAATTGGCAATGAACTTGGTAGGATTGTAAATCTTTTTATTTACACATAATGCGGCAGTTAAGCCGTAGCCCCGTAGGGGCGTATTGGTCTTGAACTCCTGGTTCTCCCGTAGCGTAGCGGAGGGCAGGAGTTCACGGCTTAACTGCCGCATTCTCCCGAGCGAACAGACTGGGTCAGATGAAATTTGTTCTTTGACAAATTATGCGTAATAAAGGACAACGGAGGTAATATTGTCCAAAAGTCAGGTGTTTTTAGCTAAAAAAGATACGATATGTGACTTTCGATATCAGAGACAACCCCCTCTTTCTGTTTTACATCCCCTGTAACTTTAATATCAGGGCTGGAATCCCAATGATGGTCATCATCCGGGCTACGTTGAAACAGGTAGACAAAAGTGAGAGTTCCGCATCTACTCCTTTTTTACCCCGTAACAAAAATTGCCCTGCTCCTAAGTTCCGTTTCATGTGTCCAAAGGGTAATTCCACTTTTTGTTTTCGTAAGCGGTAGACTTCTTGCCCTTGAGGGCTATGGTAAATATCTTCAAGTCGATCTTTGAGCGATTCTTCCGCCATGCGGACAACCTTTCTTCCGTCTCTGGAGGTAGTACAAACGCCAAAATGAGGACATCCACGGCAGTCTTTACCGGCTGACTTGTAAGCCATTTTCCTGGCACTTGAAAAGGCTGCGCCAACGTATTTTAATCTCTTCCCTTCGGGGCAAATATATTCGTCTTTGTCGGAATCGTACTGGAATTGCTCTTTGTCAAATGGTTTTACCGGATGAATGTTATTCTCCTTTTGTGCTTGTTTCTGGGTAGGCATAACAACCGTGATGTCTTCGGACACTTGATTTACATCCTTAAAGCTAAAATACCCAGAGTCGCTGCACGCCTGCCTGGGTTTGTTGCCCAGGTTTTCACTGGCATGGCTGAGTTGATTGTGAAACTGATTGAGGTCGTTATTTTCACTAACAGCTTCGCCTGAGGCAATCAAACCATGCTTCTCATCAACGGCAATTTGGGCATTATATGAGGCATGTGTCCCCTGACGTCCTTTCGCTTTTACACACTCCTAATCGGTTGTGTTGATGGAGGACTTCCCGCTCTCTTTGAGGGTCTTTGCAATATCATGGATCGTTGCCTTTAGTTTCTCCTGATCCATAAGCTCCTCTTTTACCCTGACCAAAGACTCTTTTTCCTCTTCCTGCTTATCCATACGCTCTGCCTCATCCACTAACCGGTCTATGTCCTTTGAAATCTTTTCAAGCCGGGCTTCGCATCTTTTGTCTGTCCAGGTATTATTGATGGAGGCGTTTGCCCTAAACTTGCTGCCGTCAATAAATAAGGTGTTGCCCTCTATGAGGTCAAGTTTTATACACAGTCTTACGCACTGTTTGAGGACGTTTTTAATAGCTCCTTGATTACACTGAAAATATTTGATTGTAAGGAGATTATACCTTAATATTATTTTTCTTTCATCTATTAATGCTCGCTATAAACATGTTTTTCCATTTGACCCAGTCTGTTGATTCAGGAATGGCAAGATTGAGATGTAAAAATGAAATATGACTGTAAATTCTGCCATAAGGAATAGCATTTTATAGAAGCAAGATTAGCAAGGGATTATAGTGGGGTGTCAGTAAACCACCGTAAATAAATTCAGGATTGTTATTTCTTATCACGCCATATATCTATCCTTTGTTAAGACTCTATCAATCAGGTATTAAAAAGATAACTACAATAAGCGGGAATCAGCAAAATTTCTATTTTTTGTAAGTTTTATGATAATATTGTTTTTATGAATATTAGAAACTTTTCAATCATCGCACATATAGACCACGGAAAATCTACACTTGCGGATAGACTCATTGAGCATACAGGCGCCCTTTCTCATAGGGAGATGAAGGAGCAGGTGCTTGACCAGATGGATATTGAGAGGGAGAGGGGGATTACCATAAAGGCACAGACTGCAAGACTTAAATATAATGCATTGGATGGAAACGAATATATTTTAAATATGATTGATACCCCCGGTCATGTGGACTTTTCATACGAGGTGTCAAGGAGTCTTGCGGCATGTGAAGGCGTCCTCCTCGTAATAGATGCTACTCAGGGTGTTGAGGCTCAGACCCTCGCAAATGTCCATCTTGCCCTTGAGCATAATCTTGAAATCATTCCTGTAATTAACAAAATTGACCTCCCAAGTGCAGACCCTGAGATGGTAAAGAAACAGATTGAGGATATTATAGGTATTGATTCAAGTGATGCCATACTTGCCAGTGCAAAGGAAGGGAAAGGGATAAAAAATATTCTTAAGACGATTGTAAAGAGAATACCACCTCCAAAGGGGAGCAAAGACGCTCCTTTAAGGGCGCTTATTATTGACTCATGGTATGACTCCTATCAGGGTGTTGTTATGCTTGTCAGGGTATTTGAGGGTGCTATAAAGACTAATATGAAAATGATGCTCATGTCCAATGGAAAGATATATGAGGTCAGCAGGCTCGGTGTATTTACTCCAAAGGATTTGAAGGTAAATGAATTATCTGCCGGTGAGGTTGGCTATGTTACCGGTGCCATTAAGAATATACAGGATGCGAAGGTTGGAGATACAATTACCGATTCTGAAAGACCAGCGGAAAAGCCCCTTCCAGGCTATAAGGATATAAAACCGATGGTATTCAGCGGTATATATCCGGTGGACAACTCCCAATATGAATCTCTGAGGGATGCACTTGAGAAGCTCCAGTTGAATGATTCATCCTTAAAATTTGAGCCTGAGACCTCTATTGCACTTGGATTTGGCTTCAGATGCGGGTTTCTGGGATTGCTGCATATGGAGATAGTTAAGGAGAGACTGGAAAGGGAATTTGACCTGACACTTATCACAACTGCCCCTACCGTTGTCTATAAGGTCGTTGATACGAAGGGAGAGATAGTCTATGTGGATAATCCATCAAAACTCCCTCCCCGGAGTTATATTGAGAGAATAGAAGAGCCTTATATAAGTGCGACAATAATAACTCCTGACGAATTTCTCGGCGGCATACTTAAGCTGACGCAGGAGAAAAGGGGAAACCAGAAGGGAATGGAATATATCGGAGAGAAGAGGATAATGATTACCTATGAGCTTCCTTTGAATGAAGTGGTTTTTGATTTCTACGATAGGCTTAAATCTATCTCCAAAGGTTATGCATCTATGGATTACGAATATCTTGACTATCGCCCCTCCAATCTGGTTAAATTGGATATACTCTTAAACAGCGAGCCGGTAGATGCACTCTCTTCCATAATACACGGGGAGAAGGCTTACTATTATGGGAGAAAACTGGCAGAAAAGCTGAAGGAGATGATTCCGAGACAGATGTTTGAAGTGGCAATCCAGGCAGCAATAGGAGGCAAGGTTATAGCAAGGGAGACGGTAAAGGCTTTGAGAAAAAATGTTATTGCCAAGTGCTACGGCGGTGATATAACAAGGAAGAGGAAACTCCTCGAAAGACAGAAAGAGGGGAAAAAACGCATGAAACAGATAGGCAAGGTTGAGATACCACAGGAGACCTTTCTTGCAGTGCTGAAGACTAAATAATTCATACTGAAAAATGACATTTTTCAGTATCAACTAAATAAGTGTGAGAGGAGAATTTTATAATGGAGAAAGTTGAAAATATTGAAAGGGCATCTGTAACAGAACAAATGAAAAAGAAATCTATTGTAAGGGAATATGTAGAGGCAATAATAATTGCCCTTATTCTTGCACTCATTATAAGAACATTTATTGTTCAAGCCTTTAAGATACCATCAGGTTCAATGATACCTACGCTTCAGATAGGAGACCATATCCTGGTCAATAAATTTATATACAGATTTACAGATATAAAAAGTGGGGATATTATTGTTTTTAAATTTCCAAAGGATGAAAGCCGTGATTTCATAAAAAGGGTTGTTGGTCTCCCGGGTAATAAAATAGAAATAAAGAACAGAAGAGTATATATAAATGATAAATTGACAGATGAAAATTATGCATTTCATGAAGAAGAAGGAGGCAGTTCGTATCATCCGAGGGATAATTTTGGACCCATTACAGTTCCTGAAAATAAATTTTTTGTAATGGGTGATAACAGGGAAAATAGCATGGACAGCCGTTTCTGGGGTTTTCTGGATAAATCAAAGGTAAAAGGAAAGGCATTTATCATCTACTGGTCGTGGGACAATGCAAATTTTGGTATAAGGTGGAATCGTCTTGGCATGATGCTAAGGTGAATAATTTCTACTTCATCTCCCTCTGAATTGACCCTATCTTGTCATTTACAGTAACATTTCAGTAGCAATAGTTATTTAAAATAATTCTTGACAATTTTACATAGGTATATTATTATTTTTCATTATGGATTTTTTGGATAAATAGTGTGTAGGAAGATGGAAAAAAAAAGGGCTAATAATGTTACCGAACATATCGGTTCCACCCCGCTGGTAAAACTAAATAGAATTGTTCCGGAGAATTATGCAAATATCTATGCAAAAGTTGAATATTTTAATCCGGGGGGGAGCGTTAAAGATAGAATAGCCCTCGTCATGATAGAGGATGCTGAAAGGAGAGGGGTATTAAAAAAGGGAAATACTATTATTGAGCCTACAAGCGGCAACACCGGCATAGGGCTGGCAATGGTAGGTGCGGTAAAGGGATATAAGGTTATACTCGTGATGTCAGAAGATATGAGTGATGAGAGGATGTCTCTGTTAAAATCATATGGTGCGGAGATCAAACTTACAAAGACAAAGTTAGGTATGCAGGGTGCCATAGACAGGGCAGAAGAATTGATAAAGAGGCATCAGGATTATTTCATGCCTCAACAATTTAATAATCCTGCAAATCCGGAGATTCATAGGAGAACTACTGCAAAGGAGATATTAAAAGCGATGGGGGATGACCGGATTGATGTGCTTGTGGCAGGTGTTGGGACAGGAGGGACTATAACAGGGGTAGGTGAGATTTTAAAGACAAAAAATCCTGATATTAAGATTGTTGCGGTAGAACCAAAAACATCTGCAGTTTTATCAGGTGGAAAACCAGGACTCCACATGATTCAGGGGATAGGTGCTGGTTTTATACCAAAGGTTCTGAATCTTAATATTATAAATGAAATTGTTTCCATCAGTGATGAGGATGCCTTTAATACGGCAAAGATTCTTTCAGGAGAGGAAGGTCTCTTGGTTGGTTTCTCGTCAGGTGCGGCATGTCTTGCCGCCCTTCAGGTAGCAAAAAGACTGGGAAGCGGGAAAAATGTAGTTGTTGTATTTCCTGATACAGGGACGAGATATTTCAGTTTTCAGAAATATTTTGAAGGACATTGAAATAAATAGATTTTTCACCGCACACTAAATAATGCCGAGAAAATTATGAGCTATGTTAACGGTTTAAAATGCAGAGAATGTGGAAGGGTGTATCAGAAAGAACCTCTCCATGTATGTGAATTCTGTTTTGGCCCTTTAGAGGTTATCTACGATTATGATAGGATAAAATATGTATTGAGCAGAGAAGTTATAGAAAAAAGACCGAAGAATATGTGGAGGTATAGAGAACTTCTGCCTATTGATGGAGACCCACAGGTAGGCAGAGATGTAGGTTATACCCCATTAGTCAGGGTCAATAATCTGGCAAAGGTATTAGGTGTTAAAAATCTTTATATTAAGAATGACAGTGTAAACCATCCTACTCTATCTTTTAAAGACAGGGTAGTGGCAACTGCAATAACAAAGGCAATAGAGTTTGGATACGATACTATGGCATGTGCATCCACAGGTAACCTTGCCAATTCTGTAGCTGCCCTATCATCGGAAGGTGGAGTAAAGAGTTATATATTTATACCTGCAGACCTTGAGAAGAGTAAGATACTTGGAACACTTATCTATGGGACGAACCTCATAGGTATAAACGGGAATTATGATGATGTGAACAGACTCTGCAGCGAAATAGCAGCCAATTATAAATGGGCATTTGTCAATATCACTATCAGACCCTATTATGGTGATGGTTCAAAGACATTCGGCTATGAGATAGCAGAGCAGCTTGGCTGGAGGGTGCCAGATAATATAGTGGTGCCTGTTGCAGGGAGTTCCCTGATTACAAAAATATGGAAGGCATTCAAGGAGTTTGAGATGCTTGGTTTGATTGGTAAGGTAAACACAAAAGTTTTTGCTGCTCAGGCATCGGGATGCTCACCAGTAACAACGGCTATAAAGGAGGGGAGAAATTTTATAAAACCTGTAAAACCCAATACCATTGCCAAATCCATTGCAATCGGAAACCCTGCCGATGGATATTACGGGATAAAAACCGTTAAAGAAAGTGGTGGTTATGGAGAGGATGTTACAGATGAGGAAATCGTGGAAGGAATAAAACTGCTTGCCAGGACAGAGGGTATATTCACAGAAACTGCTGGAGGGGTTACCGTCGCAGTTACAAAAAAACTTATTGAACAGGGTAGGATTAAAAGGGACGAACTTACAGTTATTTCAATTACAGGGAATGGATTAAAAACACAGGAGGCAGTTGCGGAAAAGGTGGGAAGCCCTATTATCATTGAGCCTCGTCTGAGTTCATTTCAGGAGAGGTTTGGGGGAAAAATTTAATATTAAATTTATAGGAGGAGAGATATGGCAGTAAAAGTCAGGATACCGTCACCTTTGCAGAAATTGACAAAAAATCAATCGGAAGTTACGGTTAATGGAAAAAATATAAGGGAATTGTTTCTGGATTTAGAAAAGCAATATCCGGGAATAAAAAACAGACTTTATGACGAGAGCGGAAACCTGCGGAGATTTATAAATATCTACATAAATGAGGAGGATATAAGGTTTTTAAAAAATGAAGACAGTGAAGTGAAAGATGGAGATAGTGTATCTATTATACCAGCAATAGCGGGAGGTGGTTGTGTCATCCTTTACAGAAGAGCAGATTTACAGATATAGCAGGCATATAATCCTTCCTGAGGTTGGAGGAAAGGGGCAGAAGAAACTTTTTGAGGCAAAGGTTCTGCTCCTTGGGGCAGGAGGTCTTGGTTCACCGGCGGCAATGTATCTGGCGGCAGGCGGTATAGGAAATCTTGGGATTATCGACTTTGATGTTGTAGATATGAGTAATCTCCAGAGACAGATACTGCATGGTGTGGAAGACATAGGCAGGTCAAAGGCTGAATCTGCCCGTGATACTATAAAATCCCTGAACCCTGATGTAAGGGTAGAAATTTATAAAGAAAGGCTTACATCGGAAAACATATACAGGATATTTGAAAAATATAACATTATTGTGGATGGTTGTGATAATTTTCCAACACGATACCTTGTAAATGATGCATGTATCATATCGGGTAAAACCAATGTCCATGGGAGCATATTCAGGTTTGATGGACAGGTTACTGTATTTAAGCCGATAGAGGGTCCATGTTACAGATGCCTCTATCCTGAACCTCCTCCGGCAGGGATGGTCCCAAGTTGTCAGGAGGCAGGGGTATTGGGTGTTCTACCGGGGATTATAGGTACTCTGCAGGCAGTAGAGGTAATTAAACTTATACTCGGAACAGGAAAACCATTGATAGGCAGGCTTCTCCTTTATAATGCTATGGATGCAGAATTCAGGGAAGTTAAATTAAGAAGGGATGTTAACTGTCCTGTATGCGGCGATAACCCTACAATTAAAGAGCTAATAGATTATGAAGAATTCTGTGGAGTGGGAAGACACAGTTAAGAGTTAAAAGTTATGAGTTATGAGTTAAAAGAAAAAAAGCAAAGGCTTGGGATTCTGCTTACCACAAGTCCTGAAAGCGAAAATACCTTTACCGTCATTAAGCTAACTGAGGCTGCTCTCTCATCAGAAAGAGATGTCCATATATTTCTAATGTGTGATGGAGTTTATAACATTAACGACAGGAATTTTGTATCGCTCCTGGATAAGGGGGTAATAATAACATTATGTGCACACAATGCCTCAGAAAGGCTGTTGGAAAAGAGGGAGGGGATAAATTTCGGCAGTCAGTATGACCTTGCTTATATCGTAAACGAATCGGACAAGTTTTTATCATTTACATGAAAATGATTACACAGATTAATAATCGGTGTAATCATTTTTAAAATCTGTGTAATCTTTGTTTATGAAAAAAGTAACGGTAGTCCTACAGAAATCACCGTTTAATACCTTAAGAAACTCTGAGGCGCTCAGAATGAGCCTCGGTCTTACACTGGCAAACAATGCAGTCAGGGTTGTATTTGTTCGTGATGCAGTATACAGTCTTCTTCCTGCGAAGCCTGACGAAATTAAATCACCAGCCTTTGGCAGACATATTGAGATGCTCAACACTTTAAAATGCAGAGTTGTTGCAGAAAAGGAATCCATAGAAGAAAAGGGTATAGGAGAGATTAAATATAATATAGAGGTGAAGGACAGAAAAGGGGTTATTGAGTTGATAAAAGATAGCGACTCTGTCATTACATATTGAGGTTATCATGGCAACAAATACATATGCAGTGGAAAAACCTGTTATTCAGAGAGTGGATGAATCAATCCTTCAGAGGATAGGTAATACACCTATTGTCAGGATAAAAAATCTGGGAAAGAAGTTCAGGAATGTGGAAATATATGCCAAGCTTGAATGGTATAATGCAGGCGGCTCAATAAAGGCAAGACCAGCCTTGAGGATGATTGAAGATGGAGAAAAATCAGGGAAACTTACAAAGGACAAGATTATACTTGACTCTACATCCGGAAATACCGGTATAGCCTATGCCCTGATAGGGCTTGTAAAAGGATACAGGGTAAAACTTGCTATACCGGCAAATGTATGCAAAGAGAGAAAGAGACTTATGGGAGAGGTTTACAAGGCAGAACTGGTGGTCTCAGATCCGCTGGAAGGTTCAGATGGTGCTATAAGAATGGCCCGAAAAATATTAAGTGAAAACCATGACAAATATTTTATGCCTGACCAATATAACAATCCCTCAAACTGGAAGGCTCATTTTGATACTACGGCAGTTGAGATATACAGGCAGACAGAGAGTAGGGTAACCCATTTTATTGCAGGAATAGGGACGGCTGGAACTGTTATGGGAAGCGGCAGGAGACTGAAGATGTTCAATCCGTCTGTAAAGGTATATGCAGTAGAGCCTGCAGAGGCACTGCACGGAATAGAGGGTCTAAAACATATGGAGACATCAATAAGGCCGGGTATATACGATGAGAATTTTCTGGATGGCAAGATAAGTATAAAAACAGAAGAGGCATATGAAATGGTCAGATTGCTGCAGGAGGAAGAGGGGCTTGGTGTCGGTCATTCATCAGGTGCGGCTATGAAGGGTGCGCTGGTATTGGCAGAGAGGATAGGTAAAGGAGTAATAGCTACTGTTTTCCCGGATAGCTGTGAGTGCTATGTAACAACAGGTAATTTTCAGAGATACTCAACCTCACAGAAATGAAAATAGTTCATATATTAAGGGATGCAAATAATACTTATGCAATAGAAACAATCACATCTCATGGAGTTGATAATGAGGTTGAATTGATTCTTATTCATAATGCTGTCTATTTGAAGGTTAGTTGTGCAGGGATAAAGACTTATGCCTGCAAGGATGATGTGGAGGCAAGAGGAATAAAACCAATGTGGGAAATACTTAGTTATGAAGGGATTATAAAAAAGATATTTGAGTCTGACCTTGTAACATGCTGGTAGAAAACAATGCTCCAAAAACCTTTTTCTTCACTTAATTTTTCTTCTGCCCTAATTTAGAATTTTTTTAAAGAAACGGAAGAAAATGCGGTGTAAGGAAAAGTTTTTATATCCACCGGAAAAAGTCGTTCAGAAAAAGGTTTTTGGAGCATATTTAACAAAATGAAAATTGACAGGATACTTAATATCAAAGGGGAAGTTTGTCCATATACCTTTGTCAGGTCAAAGCTGACTCTGGAGGAGATGGAGCCAGGTCAGATACTTAAAGTAATTGTAGACCATGAGCCTGCTACAAAAAATGTCCCACGCAGTATGGAAAATGAGGGTAATACAGTCCTTGACATCAGCAAGATTAATGAAACTGATTGGCAGATAATTATTAAAAAGGCTTGAGGAAACCCATGGCAAAAAAATATGTATTACTAACCTTTCCGGAAAATCTTATAAAAGAACCCATAATACACAGATTAGGTAGTGACTTTAAGATTGTTCCGAATATTCTAAAGGCAAAGGTCAGTTATACAGAGGGATGGATAATATTAGAAATGAATGGTGAAAAAGAGGAAATAGAAGGTGCAATAAAGTATCTTAAAAGCAGAGGGGTCGTCGTTGAGGCGGGTGGAGAGGAGATACTTAAAAGGGAGGCGGGAAAGAAAATAAGTAATGTAAGGATTCATCTGACATTTCCGGATATAGAGAGCCGAAAGCCTGTCATATATGAGATGGGGAAGACATACAATGTAATTACAAATATAAGAAGGGCTGATATGACGGAAAAGACGGGCTGGATGGATTTAGAGATAAGCGGTAGTGATGTGGATATAGATAAAGCAATAGACTACCTGAAAAATAAAAAAATAATGGTAAGCCCTATTGAGGGGGATGTAATAGAATGAAGGTATCAACAAAAGGACAATATGCTGTGAGGGCAATGCTTGACCTGACAGCTCAATCGCACAACTACCCTGTCCCGCTGTCAAATATCTCCATAAGACAGGAGATATCGCTCCATTATTTAGAACAGCTGTTTGTGAGACTTAGAAGGGCAAGACTTGTAAATAGTATTCGTGGACCGGGTGGTGGATATGTCCTTGCAAAAAAGCCGTCAGAGATAACAATAGGAGATATCCTCAGGGCGGTGAATGAGGACATATCTATATCTGAATGTGCTGATTTAAGCAACAGGAAAAAATCACTCTGCGATAAGGTGGGAGATTGTGCTGCCAGCATTATCTGGCAGAAACTTGCAAAACATATTGTAAATATGCTTGATTCAATAACACTTGATGCCCTTTCTAAAGAGGATAAGAAAAAGGTAAAGGAAAAAACACTGAAGCACAGTTTCGCCTTCAGTATATAATTGATTGCTATCATAACATCGTATACTGATTCTTAATGCTCTGAAAAATCGCCGTTTTTAATACCATAAAATAACTCAACTGCCTCTTTCATTGACTTTGGAGTTTTTTTGCCTTCGGGATTTATTTCTCTAAGTTTGCACTCTTTTAGGAGTAAGGCGTCAATTGAGATAAATTTTTAAAATACATCTCAAATTCTGACTTCAAATCATTCCACGACATGGGCTTCAACATTGCAAGTTCAGGTTCTGATTCAGCATCCTCAAAATATACAAGGCTTCTTACGATATGCCCGATATCTCTTGTGCTGAATTTCTGAGTGTATAGTTTTAGATAATCTTCAAGGGGTTTGAAAAGTTTTACAAGAAAATAAAGGTCAGTAAAATCTTTCCTTGATCCACGGGAGGCAATTGCTGAAAGCTTCATACAGGCTATATCATCAGGTCCAGCCATTCTCATGCCATACACAGGATGCACAATTATTGGCTGCAACAAGGGGTAATTGTATCCAAAGAAGCTAACCTGAATGTTATCTACATTTAGATAGACTGTTTCAATGGCAGTGGATGTTACACGAAAATCAATATTTGCAGATTTAAACCTGCTAAACAATATCTCAGGGTCTCCAAGTTTAGATATAAACCAGTCAAAATCTAGGGATTGACGATGTCCTATTTGAAGTGCAAGGGCTGTTCCACCAGCAAGGTAGAAATCGGCACCTGATAAGGCTTTAGACATCTTATGTAATAATCTTTTCTGGCTCTCCGGTAGTATGTTTATGGGAATAGCGGGTTCTCCATTCATCTTTTCTCTCTCTTGCAGATTTTACCCATTCGTGCCTTATTTCAGGCGTCAGATTACATATAAATGCCCAGTAATTTAATTCACGAGGGGGGAGTATATTTTTCCCTCTTTTCTCAAGAAAGTCTAAAATCTCATCTCTACTGTAAGTATTTAAAAGCCATACCATATCAGCCCATCTCCCCATTTCCATGATACGAGCCATAATAAGAGAGGCATGTTGATAAGTATCAATCTTTTCAGGCTCATATTCCCAGAATAGAGAAAAGAGGGACTCAGGTATTTTCATGATGAACACTCATAAATTAACAAATGCATGAAAATTGAGATTTTCTACCCCAGCCCTTCGCTTCTGAAAGGGTTGAGGTGAGGTTTTTTCAGAGCAAATTTAAAATATATTATCATAAATACTGGATGAATAGTAGCTGTAAATGATTTTTTAAAAAGGGATAGGGGAGAATTCGGAGGCGGAGTCAATCAGCGATTTTGACACAAAAGAGCGGAGGAGTTTGCTTGAAACCCCCTTTTTCTGAGGCATCAATTCCGCTTCTTTGACCAT